>ENA-ORSK01000306-ORSK01000306.1-human-gut-metagenome-genome-assembly--contig:-NODE-306-length-52619-cov-5.359524_pt1 | contig 52619 bp, 43 predicted proteins | sample MGYA00242192_ERZ509159 | MGnify/ENA primary metagenome ERZ509159 (study PRJEB26280, sample SAMEA2338663) | human gut metagenome | biome: human gut; feature: human-associated habitat; material: faeces...
CCGCCGCAATCCTGCCGCCGGATGCACCGGGGGACGGGGAGGATACCTGACCGGGGGACGCCCGCAAGCCTGCCCTGCATACGGCATGAATATTCAGCAATTCCCTCCGGCACGGGAGCCGTTGCCGGAGGGAATTGCTGCTGCCTGCCGCCGCACGAGCCGGGAAAGTCCCGGTATATCAACGGAACGTGCAAAAAGAATCGCAAAATAATACCGCGATTCGTGAAACCTGCCTATTGCAATTTTTGAAGCGCCGTGGTATAATACCTGCATAAACATTCACGACGTATTCAAAAACTGCAAGGAGAGAAACCATCATGAAAAAGAGTATCTGTTGTATAGCACTGGCGCTGGTCATGGCGCTGAGCACGGTCGGGCTGTTCGCGTCCTGCGCCAAGGAGAAGGAAAAAACGCTGGTCATGGCGACCAACGCAAACTTCCCGCCCTATGAGTACAAGGACGGCGCTGCGTTCGCCGGCATTGATGTGGAGCTGGCGCAGGCGATTGCCGACAAGCTGCATTTCTCCGACCAATCGGCATTCGGCAAATTCTTCAAAAGCAACGCGGGCATGTCTCCGCAGAAATACAGGACAGAACGCCAGGGCGAAACACCTACTACCGAGTGAAACAATGGGTCAATACAGGCAACTTTCAGATTGTAACCGAATTTTGATTTTTACACCTTAGTTTCCGGTTCTACCCCGAAAAATAAGCGAGTATTTGCAAAGCAGCTCTCCTTCGGACGCAAATACGCGAATTGTGAGAGGTTTTTATAATATATTGAATATCAATAATTTGCATTTAAGGGGTATTTTATCGCTTTGTGATATGCACCATTCCGGCATGCAATAAAGCCCATTTCGGAGGACGAAAAGCACCATTTCGCACCCTAATATGGGCTTTATCGTATGCTGAAATGGGCATTATCAGAACGTGAAACGAACTTTTCCGGACTATCAGACTGGGTATATCAAAATACGATACCGCCCTAAATACCCTTTATAACGCCGGATTTAACATACTCTTACACCTATTTTCTGAATTTATTTTGTCAAAAATTAGTCAAGAAAAATTGTAAGCATATCAATAGAGTTTTACTAAAAACCTTCCCGCACCGTTTATCCGGTGAATCGGAAAAAGCATAGTGCCGCACCGTTTTTGACATGGCAGCACACTACAAAAAAGAGGTGGAAACACGTCTGCCTTATCCGTTCACACGGAAGACGGCAACACGTCTCCACCTTTGACAAAGAACTATGAATATGTAGAAAATGTTTGTACCTGCTACGTTGCGTGTCAGAATGTCATTCTGACGGCTGCATAAACATTGCGACCGGGAGCATTAATGCCCGATGAGAACACGCGGTACTCGGTATCGAGTATGTTCTCCACGCCTGCCTGCAGGGCGATGTAACGGTTAAGGGTGTAGCTGCCTTTGAGGTTGAGCGTGAACCATGCCGGCATGCCCTCGCCGTCGGCACCTTTCACGGTGGCGTAGTCGATGTTGTCCTCGCCGTCCATGTTGTAATCATCAACCGATTTCTTGCCGTTATACAAGGCGTACATGTCGAAACGTCCGCGACCGTCAGCCGTGAGCCATGCCGCACCCACACGTCCGTAGATTGGCGGTATGTGGTCGAGCGGCTGTTTCTTCTCGCCTCCGAGTATGCGGCCGTAGGTATAATTGAACGAAGCGTAAAGCTCGGTCTTGCGCGACGGAGTGGCAGTAAGGCTTGAAGAAAAGCCCCAGAGCGCCGCCTTCTTGGCATTGGTGTATGTATAGACGTCGCACATCTCGCCCTGATATTCCATCTGGCTGTCGCCCATGAACGTGCCGCGCGCGGTGGTTATGGCGTCGAAATAGTAGGTGCCGTATATCACATTCTCCCATGTCAGCACATCATCTATGTGCTTTGTTATGTTAAGGTCGAGCGAAACGGTCTTCTCCGGACGTATGTCCTTGTTGGGGATTGTCACGGTGCTGACCTTTGAGTCGAACACTTTTGAAGTGTTGTCGATGTTCGGCACGCGGTAGGCGGTGGATGCCGACATGGCTATCTTCCATGTCTTTGTAGGCAGCCAGTTCATTCCGAATGCCGCGCTGTATGTAAGATTGTTCTTGCGCTGGCTGTCACCTCCGAAGAAAGGGAACTCCTCCACGTCGAGCACGCTGGAATATGTGGTGGCATAGCCAAGGCGGATGCCGTCGTGCATGCTCCATTTCGGACTGATGTTCCACACGTGAGTGGCGAACGCTTCGATGGTGTGCATACTGTTATGGCCGTCGGGATAGCGTGTGGTATTGTATGATGTTTCGCCCGTAAGCACGTTCTCGGTGTTGGCTGTTGACTTCAGAAAACTCAGCGTACCGTCGATACCGAGGTGCAGTTTATGGCTGTCCATATACTTTATCCAGTCGGTATTGAGCGACACTATGTTCACGTTCTCCCAGTTGTTGTAAAGCTCTTCCTGTCTGAACTTGCGGTCGTGGCGGCTCTCCTTCACGTTCTGATAGGCCAGAGTAAGATGCACCTTGTCGGCTCCGAGCTGCTCGCGCCCGTCATACTGATAGGCAGCCATGAGGCGGAACTGCGGACCGTAGTACCACTCGGCAAACTTAGGGCGCAACTCACCATCCTTCATCTCGGTGACGCTCAGACGGTCGTAGCGGTTGAAGTCGTTGGTGTTTGACAGTTGGAAATTCATCATGTGCGACTGTCGAGCATTGGGCTTGTAGAGCAGTTTCTGCATGAAATCGTACTGCAGATAACCCGAACGCTTCTGTAGCTGCGGTTTGTCGTTATACAACAGGATGTCGTCCTTGCCGTTCTGCGGCTGAACGTAGATGTCGCTCTTTATATAATTATCATCATCGGGCAGGAACGGATTGCGGTTGGTTCCGGCACGCAGGTCACCGAAGTTACTGAACGTGAACGATGTGAGCGACGCGAACTTATCCGTACCGTAATTGAAATCCACATGCGCCGTACCTTCATTGTTGGCACTGCCGTATCTCACGACAGCGTGTCCCTCGCTTGTAGAGGATGCTCCGTCGGCAGCAAGGGTCGGCGAAAGCGTGTTGAACGTGATTGTTCCGCCCAAAGCGTCGGAACCGTAGTTAAGCGACGACGGCCCGAAAAGCACCTCCATGTTTTTCAATGCAAACTGATCGACGGTAAGACAATTCTGCAGATGACCGCTTCTGTATATAAGATTGTTCATCCTCACACCGTCAACCACAAGGAGGATGCGCGACGCCTCGAAACCGCGGAGTATCGGACTGCCACCACCCTGCTGGCTCTTCTGTACGAGCACCTGACCGGTTTCGCCGAGCAAGTCGGCCGTTGACTGCTTATTGGCGTAGTCGATGAAACTCTTTGGAACGTTCACAATGTGCTGCGGAGTGTTTATCTTACGTGTCTGTTCACGGTTGACAGAAACTATCACCTCACGCAGATCGACAGTACGGAATATATCCAGACTGTCAGCTTTTCCTGCATAAGCAGAAGAATAACAGCATGCCGCAAGACAAACTGCCAACATGATGTTTCTCATATAAAAATATTGTGCTATAAATAAGTTGTTATCCTGTGTGCTGATATTAATATCCTGAAAACGCAAGCCGGTCAATATCCCCAGACGTTGGTTTTGCTGTAAACGGCTTCGTCGGATTCTTCTTCATAATCGTTGTAACTATACTGGCCAGGTCCAGAAGGAAAATTATCCATTCCTGGAATGCCTCCATCTCCTGCGCTTCCGCTCAGAATGTTATCAACAACAACCTGCAACACTTGAATTGAGGGTGAAATGTATTCTTTTTTCATCTTCATAATTTAAATGTTTTAATGTTCGGGCTGCAAATATATATTATAAATGTATAAAAAAGAAATAGAAGTTTCCTTTTTAATCTTTATTATTTAATTTGCATTTTAAATATCAATTTTAGATGATTTACATCAAGAGAAGGTATATTATTTGAATAAACATACAACCAAAAGTGTTAATTAATATTATCCACAAATTATCCATCATTTGCGCTCAGAAATTCTCCATAATTTCTATTTGACATAAATCAAGCCTTATTATTTTAAAAAATTCACCAGATACCCGTATATTTATTTTGATTTAAAGAAATATAAACACCATACTGCAAAGGCACAGAAAATATAACACATTTACCGAAAAAGCGTAAATGTATAAATGTTTTTAAAATAGAATAAAAAAATAAAAATATATTAATATATAACAAATGTGTCCGATTTTTCTTTTTAATTCAGATGAAATGGTATATATTTGCCGTCCGGTTTTTACCGGAAAGGATAACATATATTAAAAGATTAAGATTTTATAAACAGGAATGAAGGTACTATGGTAAAAAAAAGATTGACAGGATTATTGGCGTTTCTCTTACCGCTTATGTTTATGCAGGCTCATTTGAGCGATGACAAAGACGTAAACGACAAGAAACGCGCTAAAATGGAACGTGCTGTTTCCACATTACCTGATTCTGCTTATGAACAGGTCAAGAAAGAAGATTTGCTGAATGATGAGGTGTATATCAAACTTGCACGGGACGGTTGGTTTCCGCAAGAGATAACAAATATCATGGACCGTTACATAAAGTCGAACCGCAATAACGTTCGTGGCTCGCGCGAATATGGTATGTATGCCAAGCAGTGGCTTCCTACTTTCGGCCACACACCGGGTAACGACTCCATATATCAGTTTGTAGATACGGCTTATTATGGTGAAACAATGAAATCGGTACGCCGCCTTTACGCAAAACAGCTGGAGGCGTATTACCCGGAAATACCATATACACCGGAGGACCGTATGCAGGGCAAACGCAATCCGGGATATTTCCGTCCCGTACAGCAGAAGCCTTATACAGGTCGAGTACACTGGATTGTGGTTCATCCCACAAATCCTGACGCACTGATGGTTATACCTGACGGCGGCGGCATATTCCGCACAGACAATCTGGGCGAAACATGGGACTGTGTCACAGACAGAATACCGGATCGTGAATACAGAAAAATATGTTCACATTCGGCAATCCCCGTTGATCCGGATGACTGGGATCATTTCTTTGCCTTCATGAAGAACGGCAACGCTTCAGCCGTTTATGAAACAACAGACGGAGGACAGATCTGGACAAGAGTACAGGGTGCTACACACAAATCGTTCAAGCGTGGATACGCATTTAAGGACGCAACCGGTAAATTGAAATTTATCGGTGCCAACCAAGGTGGATCAAACTATCTTGGCAGTCAGCTTTGGTATAGTGAGGACAAGGGTGTTACATGGAAACAAATAGTGATACCCGAAGACATGAAAGAAACTCACCCGGAAACAGGTATGAAGGGCTCGTTCTTCCAGAACGTTGCCTTCCACCCCGAAAACCGCAACCTTATATATATACCGACTTCACGCAGTATATATTATTCTGAAGACGGATTTACTCCGCAAAGTGACGGAAGTTTCAATATAAAGCGTATGACGTTCGATGTATACAATCAGGACGGCACAGAACTGAGATACAGCCAGGTGAATGAATTTCCTTTTAAGGCTACAACCCAGAGTTTTTTGGAGATAAACCCGAACAATCCACTTCAGATGTGGTTCGCAACGGCATCGCGTAACGTAAGCTATGGCGTATATTCAGCCGTTTATCGCTCAGACGACGGCGGAAAGACATGGCGTACATTGCAGGAACCTATAAACGGCATAGGCAGTGGACTTGCTTTCGGAAATGAGTCACCATGGGGATGGCTCGGAGGTTTTGGAGTAAATTTCCAGGATCCACAGTGGCTGTACGGATGCTCCATGAGTTCGGCAATAAGCAGTGACGGAGGACATACATTCCAGCAATTTGCCTGGGGAAACCGTCTGAAGGCTAAAGCAGATGACGGACTGTATTATACAACAACCAGTGCACGACACAATGCAGACAATCATTGTATAGTCTCTCATCGCAGCGGACGAGTGTTCCGCGGTTCTGACGCAGGACTGCTTGTCAAGGATAAGAACATAAACAATTATGAATGGACCAACATAAACAGCTCGATGGGCAATCAGCTGCACTATTCTATTAAGGTGAACGAGTTTGGCGACCAGACAATGCTCGGCAACACTCAGGACGTTGACGCACAGACCTACCGCTACGGACGCTGGGGTCACTGGCGCGGATATGAGGGAACCGAGGCATTTATCAATCCTTATGCCGGCACATGCTATTTCTCCGGTGGCGGAGGCGGTGGCCTTGAGGGCATCTCTCTCAGTTCATGGTATGAAGGATACACTATGGCAGATGTGTGCACAGGCAGCTGGTATCTGATTCACAGACAAGGAAGCAACGAACAGTCGTTGTTCCGAATTGACGACTTCGGACGAAAGACAGTCAATATTTCTGCCAATACTGTTGACGTTACCGGAGCCGGTGTTGGTGCACGCGACTTTGCCATAACCCGTGACGGCGACAAGCCTACATTGTTTGTGATGAACACGAACCACACCATCATGCGTTCAACCGACAACGGCAATACGTTTGAAACAGTTATGGTTAACAGTTCTAATGGTTCTAAGGTTCCCGCTAAGTTCACCAATGCATGGATTGCTGCCGACCCCAACAACAGCAATGTCATATATGTAGGACAGACCGGAAAAGTGTTGAAGTATGACCTTACGACAGGCAACAGTGAGAATCTGTCGGAGGGACTGCCGTCAATATCGTGCGATGACATACTGTTCCACGAAGGAACGGGCGACCTGTATTTCTTCAGCTCATCGTCAGGTATTTATCTACGTGACCACACTACAGGTCAATGGAGTTTGTGGCTCAAGGGCTATAATCCGCTTGCAGCCAAGCGCGTGGCATTGAATTATACTACACAGGAAATGGTAATCGGCGACTACGGACGCGGTGTGTGGGTGGCTGACCTTGAGCATCCGGCTGATCGTTACTTCAAGAACGGATTTTCACTGAAGGAACTATCAAATGTAAACGGACGCCGTACAATAGGCATAGACACAAAATGGACTATTCCATTGTATTATGACTATACATGGTATGTAAACGGACAGGATGTAAACAATCCCTATCAGTATCTGACATCAAATCTGAATGATGGCGACAAAGTCAAGCTGAAACTCACACTGCGTGAATCGCCTGACGTAACAACCGAGTCGGCTGAATATACTGTATCGTCAGCTTCGGCAAAGACTAATGTAGAGTATGCGCCGAAACCCGGCCAGGCTCTTTACAGTGACGGCAGCGGACGCGTGGATCTTGGTAATGTAGATTATTTCTATAATGATTTTACTATCGATTTCTGGGTTAAACCGGAAAACGATGGCGTGATATTGTGTAATCGTCCGGTTGAACTCCAGCGCGACACCCGTGGTTGGGCATTGTTGCTCGACCAAGGTATATTGAAGTTCCGTTATGCTCCGGCTCAGCTCTTCGACCGCGCCACTTATGATGCCAATGACGCTCAGCAGGCTGACCTTGTGGGAGGTACACTCACAAAAGGACAGTGGTCGCATGTTGCATTGAGTGAGGACCGTGACGGAAATGTTACACTATATGTAAATGGCAGCGAGGTGGCTTCGGCACAACGTATCGTGCAGTGGGCTCCGCTCAATAGCGCAGTAAATCTTTCGCTCTTTGCCGATGGATTTGAAAGCATGCCGATGAAGGGTGCAGTTGACGAACTTAAGATATGGAACCGTGCACTCAATGCCACGGACATTAAGCGTGCCATGTTCTCGCACGACACATCTGAGACTGACGCTTTGGTTTACTACAATGACTTCAATGCCGGAGAACTCAGCAAGGAGCATGAGCTGTTCTCTCGTACAGGGATGGCTCCGCGTACACAGGCTGTCACTTCTTACGTGAAGATGCCAGTGGCTGTAGGTGCGGTGAAGTCGGAGGTAAAGACTCCGGAGGGACGCACTGCATACGATACAGGCAACGGCACGGCTATATATCTCACACCGTCGGGCGACAATTCGCCTGAAATCGGCGTCTACCGTTACGCCAACCTGCATCCTGACAGCATGGGCGTCAACTCACAGTATTATATGGCTGCGTCAGAAGTGTTCCAGATCCGTCCGTTCTCTGATGCAGGAAACCAGACTCTCAACATAGAGTTGCCTTTATCATGGCAAAGCGGTAAACAGTATCAGCTTTATGCAAGCGGACTTTATGACGAAAACAAGTCATGGCAGAAAGTGGCTGACCTTGAGGCTGGAAATAATGGAGCATCAATGGTGGCCAAGGGAGTAAAGACTGCTGACCTTGCCGACAAGATGCTTGCCGTGCTTCAGAATAAGGCCGCAGTGGAGCCTTCTCTCGACGGCGATATGGAAGGAAACGAGATAGATGTCTATGACCAAAGTCAGGTGTCATATAGTATAAGTGCCCGTCTTGTCGGCGGAAAGACCGAGCCTGAAGGACTATATGAGATAACGTCTAAGACTGGACTGTTCAAGATAGCCGACAACATGAAATTTGTCAACGGCAAGGCTGTGGCTAAGCTTCAGCTCGACATGGACAAACTGAGCGGAGTAAAGACTCTTACCGACACCATTGTCAGCAAAGATAACAGCATGGTGCCTTTGGTGATTACTGTCAACAACAAGATGCTTCCCGTGGATCCGGGCAAGGCTCTCACGTTCCAGAACGGTGGCGCTGCTGTTTCGTCGACACAGATTATTTCTAATCTTAACGGACAGAACAATGTTACTATTATGGGATGGGTGCGCATTGACAACGAAAATATGCTTACAGGTGTCAAGCCTCTGATATTCTTCCGTAGTGGCGGAGGCGCCGTATGTGGTATACACCTTGCCGACAAGAACCTGCGCTTCCACTGGAACGACGGATATTACGGATGGGCGACCACTCACTATTTCAAGCCTACTGACGTAGGACGCTGGATGCACGTGGCTCTTGTGGCTGCTTCGGACGGATTCCATGTATACCTCAATGGTGCAGAATACTCGCGTGCGACAACTGTGCCTGCTGCAAAGATAAATTCGGCAATGATGTTAGGACAGAACTATCTTGGCGACAAATGGTTCAACGGTGCGGTTGATCAGGTTATGCTTTGGAACCGTGCGCTGTCGTCAGACGAGATACGCAAGTATATGATGGACAATCCGCGTCTTGACGCTCCTGGTTTGGTATCGTTCGTAGACATGGACCACAAGGGCGACGACGGAAAGATTTATGATGTAGTTACAGGTGCGCCGGTTACGCTTTACGGCACAACGTCTAATGAGGATTTCTCTCACATGCCGTTCCATCCGTCAAGCTCGTTCACACAGAACAGTCAAGACACTGAGGCCGGACAGCCCGTGCATGTGGCCGCTCCGCAGGGCGTAAATGCCAACTTCCGCATAAGTATGATGAACGGAACACCTTATAATTATGCTAATGCTGACCATGCAGAGCTTATGCCGCTGAGCAATTCGTTCTATACAATCACTATGGACCAGGCTTCTGTGTTCAGCGCAGGACAGAATGCCACAATAAGCTTCAGCGTACCGCAGATGACTTCAGGTCCGGCAATCAAGCTGGCGCTGCGCCCGATAGGTTCAACAGAGCCGTTTGCAACTTATGTTCCTATACTCAGTCAGAGCAATGACCGAATGAACTTCAGTGTTGACGGAACAACGCTCAACGGCGGATGCGAGATGATGCTGATGTATGATGGCACTACGGGCGAGATGCCTGTAAACGTAAAGCTTTCTGTTGACAACTATGCCGATGGCGACACAATAATACTTGACGAGACTACCGACAAGATCATTGTAAAAAGTCGCGTGATAAGTGCCAATCCTACCAGCAAGGTGCTTGTTTCGGCTGTAGAGTCGGAGTATGCTTCAACGAATATATCGGAGCTCGACATGAACAGTTCGGCAGAACAGGATATCGTTGTGAACATCAACAAAAGCAACCTCAATCCGTTGGCTGTAAATCCTGTAACAATAAACCTTTCGGGTGTAAGCGACAACGGCGAGCTCAAACTCAATGTTGCTCTCGAACCGATAGTTGAACTCTCTCTGGCAGACAACAAAGATGGAGAAAACGTCATAGAAGCCACATCACCATATGCATCGTTCGGCGTGAAGGCAAAACTGTTGCAGGGTGTTCTAAACGGTGGCATAAAGATAAAAGTTGAAACAGATAATAATGTTACAAGTCTGGTTAACACTTCACTCGGAAGCATGCTGAGCAGCGGCAATGTGACTTATGCCGACATGCTTGAATATTATCCGAGCGCAAGCGAATTTGATGCAGGGTGGAACCTTATTGGCAACCCATATCTATCGAATATAAATCTCACTAAGGGATATAACGTTATTTTGAGCGAGGATGAGATGGTGAAATATCTCTATCAGTATAATCCCGAAAGCGACACTTACACGGCTTGGGATATGGTTGAGAATTATGACGAGACACAGAAGCTAATGCCGTTCCAGCCATTCTTCGTACAGACACGACAGTCCGGTGCAAGTCTTGTGATAACGCCAGAGTCTAAGAATACAAGTATAAGCCGCAAGGTATTCGACCACTATATGCTGCACGAGAACAAGATGCTACGTCTGGGACTATTCGAGGGTGACACCGACAAATTGGCTGACCGTACAGAGGTGAAACTCCAGGACGAGACTTCTACAGAGTTTGTTCTTGGCGAAGACGCAGTGAAGATGTGGGGCGGTCTGAACTCAAAGACCAACGAGATTGCTACAGTATGCAAAGATCGCAACCTGTCTGTCAATGTACTTCCAGGAAAGCAGGTTGAGATTCCATTATATCTGCGACTTTCATCCACCGGAAAGTTCCGTATAGCTGCAATCAAATCATACGGATATGGACTGAATGACAAGGCAGAATTGCTCGACAAGCAGACTGGTCAGCGCTGGAACCTTCTCGATGGTAATGGCTATGAATTCGAGGTTAAAGACGCAGCAGAAGCTAAGTCGCGCTTCGTTCTTGTTCTTAACGTATATGATGAGACAACCGGAATAGATCAGAACGCCAGCAACAAGAAGCCGTCTGTAAGTATCAACGGAAACACATGTCGCATAGACGGACTTACAGAAAAGTCTGTTATTGAGATATTCGATACAGCCGGACGACGCCGTGTCTATACAACCACAAACGCGTCGAGTTCTTCTCATCAACTCACTCCGGGCACATACATTGTACGCGTACACACATCTAATTCGAACAAGGATTATACAAATAAAATAAACATACGATAATGAAAGCAAGATATATATTTGTTTTATTGTTCTCAATGCTTGGCCTGTATATACAGGCTCAAAGCATTGAACTGATAGGACTTGTGCCAAGTACCGACGGCAGTCTGACCGGACGTAAGATATTGGCAAAAATAGATGACGGTGGAGTCGGAATAAATACCGTGCAGCTTGTCAGCTTCAGCCTGCGTGACGGCAGTAGCACAGTCACTTCAGACAATATACCTCTGTCTGACGGATATTATCTGTTGCCAATACCAGAGACACTTGACCGTGATTTCACCGTGCCTTTGCTTGATACAACTGACAGATATGCATATCGTGCGAAGTTTACTTCAAAAGACGGGAATAATTACATATCTGAGATGATTGAGGACAATGGCGTTGAGCGTTTCAAATGGATTGGCCCAGACGTAAAGTGGAACGCCGCCACCAGCGGATATAATAATATAGTTGTATATGACCAAGGTGTGGATGGTGGAAATCCGTTTCCTGTTGACGGTATTAACTTCTACAAGAGTTTCAGCACACACGCCACAGGCAACTTTACGTTCAACTTTGCTGAAGATACCCCTTACTCGCGTCTGTTTACCTATTATGGAATACAGGATAACAAGAGTGCCGGCGACGTAAAGTTCACTCTCACTGTAAACGGTGAGTTGAAGGATACGCAAACCATGTATGCTAAAAGTAATCCTGTGAAACCATCAGACGGAATATACCTGCGCAAATATGATGTGGCAATCGATGGACAGACCGACATCGTGATCAACGGTGATATGATAGACAATATTAATCAGGACCATATGAATTTCCCACTTGGACGCCTTTATCTCAAAAAGGATGTCAGAAAAGAGCAGGAAGCCACATGGACTGCAACCGAGATTCTTCCTTACAGCAAGCCTTTCACTCACACACTTGACGCCGGATTCACATCCGGAGGAATAGGGCTTTACTATATAACGTCAGGCAGTGAGTATGCTACTATCGAAGGCAATGTACTGAATGTGCACACAATACCTACAGACAAGTCTGCATATATTGAGGTTGCTGCCGTGCAGCCAGGTACCGACGAATATCTCACGTCGCCCTTGTCAACATGCCGTTTCTACGTCATTAATGATAAGACGGTGCCGGCTGACGGCAAGCTGGTGCTTAACAACGGGGACGAAGTTGATGAGCTTACCGTTTATGCAAATCCGTCTTCACGCGGACAGGTAGTTGTAAACAATGGTTTTGCCACGGTGAAGAAACTGATATTGAAATATACTTTCACACCGGGTAAGTGGAATTTCATATCGTTCCCGGCAAATGTCAGTCTTTCTGCGATAAGCGACCTCAACTCGCTCGGCTACACACTTAACGGAGCGAAGAAAGCTTTCTACTTGTGTGAATATAACACACGTTCGCGTGCAGAGCATCCGGAAAAGACGGCATGGACCAAACTCTCCACCGACAATGTGGTGAAGAACAAAGGCTACATCATGGGTGTTTCGCGCTCCGCCGATAATCCTAGCAACAATCCTGTCGAGGTAACATTTGTATTCGAAAACACTACTCTTGGCATCGATCCGTCCAACAACGGTTCACTCAACATAGAACTTAACATGATGCAAGTAGAGCCGGACACAGAAATACCTGTATATATCATGCCCGACGATGGCATAAAAGGTGTGCCGCTAAAAGTTATGGTGAGATTTTCTCCCAAAGATATTTCGGAGCTTCCCATTAACTATGCCAAGGCTCTCGACGACGTACGCGTCACCTTCACACCAAACAATGCAGGCATACGTCTGACTTTGCCGACACAGGAGCAGGCCAAAGTTGTAATATTCGACAAAAAAGAACGAATGGTGAAAGCCGTGAAATATGTCGCTCCGTTCATGATTGACATAAGCGACCTGAAACCAGGCAAATATCAAATGTACATACAATATGGTAACGCTGAGTCCATAAAACCTTTTGAGATTAGTGAGAAAAATTAGAAAACCAATTCATACACAATTATAACACAGATGTAAGGCTGTCCCTAAATAAGATAAATAAGAAAGGGGCAGCCTTAATTATATGAATTCTATGAAACATGTATGCTTGTAAATGAGCCATACAAGCCAGTCATGTTTCATATCATAATTTCTTTTAATTAAACCATATTATCTGTTTCACTCAGCAGCGTCAATCTCAAACCTTACCGACTTCGGTCCGCCTTCTGTTACAAAGACCTTCTTGACTGGTGTGACAGCATCGTACGAGCCTACCCCACCCTCCATACATCCGATATAAATACTATTAGAATCGTTGAGCGCACACGGCACCCTGAACGTCTGTTCACGGTCTGACGTCATAGCCACCGGATATTCCATAAGCACACGACCGTTGTTATAATAAGAGTTGAAAGGCAGTTGGTCGTCGCCATATTTTATCATGTTCGACACGACGAACTTATCATTTGGCTCTATCTTGCCATTGTTTACAATGGTTACGTCAATCCAGCACTTACGCGGGATGTAAATATTATGAGTATAATACTTGCCCTTATCAAAATGGAGGTTATCGTAATAAAAGAGCAGTTTTTGTCCATCATTGTCCGATTTGATGTCTTTCGGCATTATATACATATCTTCAGAAAGTGAAGAAAGGTCTATTGTGAGATAGAAATTCCGCGCTACTGACGCATCGTTTCCACCGTCGCGCAACTCATCGTCACGCAACTCAAAGTACAGACGATAGTTCCCTTCGTTGTCGGTCACGCCTTTAGCCTTATGACGCGTAACTTGCTGTCCCAGCCATACCGACTCTTTATAGTCGAGACTCACCTGCACTCCCGCAAGCGGCATGCCGTCGGCAGTACGTGCCACTCCGCTTATCATCGTGCTGCTCGTGGTAGGCCCGGTAATAAAATCACTCTCCTCATCGCATGAGACAATACAAAAAATACACGCTATCAGCCAAAAGGAATTAATAAAACTGCAAATTTTCATATTTAAGATTTTTAGATTATGTCTATAATTTAAACTCACTTGCCAACAAAACCTTGCATCTCAGAATAAAAAATGTGGTTTTCAGCTATTTCAAAGAATAATATATTACACAAAGAAAATCCGTAAAGCACCAGTTCTTTTCAGTCCGTACGGCCAGACAATTGGCTTCAACTTGCCGCACAACATTTCGCACCGATAGTATTATCACCAACACATTTTGAATGTTCCTTTGCGAAATCATACAGCGCCGTCATAGCCTTATACTTATTAGAAACCTGACACAGGATGGAAATATGATTGCAGCCACTATCTCATTTTACGTCAAACCGCAGATTACACATAAATAATAAATTTTCGAATTTATGAAAATTTCCGCACAGTAAATAGGGGTATTCCGAATAACCCGCGTTATATGGTCAAAAATAAATCACAAGAACAGACATTATTAATCATTAAAAAATCAAACATTATGAAATTCAAATTTATTGTATTATCTTTGTGCTTATTCGCAGGAGTTAATTTGGTAAACGGACAAGAGAACAAACACGAGATACGAATCTCAGCGAGTGACGGACTGACACAGTCAACTGTAGACATCTTAGGACTCGGAATGGCGGACGCCATAACAGGCAGCAAACGTACCGATGAAAAGTACAGCATTGTTTACGGATTGAGCTACCGCTATTCAATCAACCGTTTCAGAGTAGGTGCAGACTTCGGATTCTCACACTCCAGCAGTAAACTGACATTGGAAGCAGACAAGACACCGTCCATAAAAGAGCGCGAACTGAACTTCATGATACTCCCGACAGCTGAATTCGTATACTTTAAGAGCAAACTCGTAGAACTTTACGGAAATGCTTCGGCCGGCGTAAATCTGAAGAGCCATAAAGAAACAGGACTTACAGACGCAGGAAAAATGGCAGCGCAAAAGGCTGATCTTAAGACATCGTTTGCTTATCAGGTGAACCCCATTGCAGTAAGAGTAGGCAACGAAACCATAGGAGCATTCCTCGAAGCAGGTCTCTGACATAAAGGCTTCGTAACAGCCGGTGTCAGCTTCAGATTCTGAAAACAAAAGCAGCACTGAAACACTATCAACATGAGAGCCTACAATAAGGAAATATTCAAAACCAGATTTCAGAAACATTATCCACGGCTATGCAACATAGCCTATGGATATGTTTCTGACAAAGAAGACTCTGAAGACATTGTTCAGGAGTTATTCGTCTATGTATGGAATAAAGGACTCGACTCCATGGCCGAGCCGGAGTTTGCCGCATACATGACCACTGCCGTAAAAAACCGCAGCATTTCTTTCTTGCGCAAACGCACATACAAGATGGTTCCGATAGATTGCCGCAATGCTTCATCACAGAATATCTCCGATGAAGATAATGCTGGCGACGAACATACTTCTACAGAAGAAAAAATTGAGTCAGCTCTCTCGGTGCTTCCACCCAGATGTAAGGATATTTTCATGATGGCCAAACTGCACGGCATGAAATACAGAGAGATTGCCTCCGCACTGAACTTGTCTGAGAAAACCATTGAGAACCAAATGACAAAAGCCATCAGACTGTTGCGTACTTACGTTGCCGAAAACAGATTCGTTGTGGCTACGGTTATCATCATAATTTTGTCTCAAATAATAAATCACGAATAGAAATGAACCGTAAAGATGACATAAACGAACTGCTCGCCAGACACTTCGCAAATGAGAAAATGACTGAGAGGCAGGAAGCTGAGCTTAAACAATGGATTGCCGGCAATGCCGAAGAATACCAGAAACTGCGGCTTCTGATAGATCGTCCGATAAAGACACCGGACGAGAAAAGCTACGACGTGGAAAAGGCATGGCTGAAAATAGAGCCTGCTCTGAGCCACAGACGCACGATAAATCGTCCGGTCCGGAAAACATGGATGTTTGCAGCGGCTGCCTCATTATTGATTATTGTGCTCTTCTCCATACCCTATCTTGTAGGGAACAAGGATAAAGACGTGGCATATTATGCCAATAATGAAGCATCAGAGATGCAGATAATGCTTTCAGACGGGTCTGAAGTGCACCTCTATCCCCACTCCACTCTCGAATTCAGCCACCCGGACGACCATGCGCCAAGGAACGCCATACTGAAAGGCAAAGCATTCTTTAAAGTGAAAAGGCACAATGAAGTGAGTTTCATTGTCAAGACAGAAGCCATTGACGTGGAAGTGCTCGGCACATCGTTTCTTGTGGACGCATCAACTCCTGCAAGCTCAGGAGTCTACGTAAAGACGGGAACCGTGAAAGTGACTTGCGGCAAGCAAAGCGTCATAATAAACAAAGACGAGAAAGCAATACTTCAAGACGGCACCATAAAGACCGGTATGACAACCACACCGGAAACGGACACAGCCGACAACAGCCTCACACTTGACTTCAATAATGCGAAAATCACTGATGTAGTGAAAGAGATTGAAGAAAAGACAGGCATACGCATCGAACTGTCTGACGGACTGGAAAACAACCTCGTCACGACACGCATAGAGACCATCGACGCCCTGAACATCACAAAAGAACTGGCATTCTTATGCGGATGCAAATATAAGATACTGAAAGAAGGCAAACATTACGTCTTGTATAAATGAAGCGACTATACCTGCTGCTGTTGATCATCATCGCGCAAGTATCCACCTCGTACGAAGTCTATAGTCAGACACGGCAATCAGAACATATGGTGGCGGAAGAGACACTGAGCATAAGTGCCTCCTCCGCCACCATATTGCGATGGTTTGAGATCATTGAGAAAGAATGTGGCATAGTCCTGTCATACAATCCGGCCATGATAGACCTGGACAGGAAAGTGAATCCCGGAATAAACGGAACGACCACAGTCGGGAGACTGCTGAGGGCTGTCCTGAAAGATTACGACGTAAACATTTCGTCCATGCCTCCACGCAAGCTCATCATACAGGCGACTAAAAAAAGACCGTATGTATAAGCGGCGCAGTGTATGAGGACGGGAGCAACGAACGGCTATACGGAGCGATAGTACGCATTGACCGCAACAACAACGACAGACAGATAGCACAGACCGATGCAGGAGGACTGTTCAGAATATACGCTCCGAAAGGAAACTATAAGATAATAGTCTCTTATATAGGATACAAGCCGGACACACTGCAAGTAAACGCAGACAAAGACCGTTTCCTGTCTGTACCGTTGAGACCTCTGGCATTCGAGATAGAAGGCCCTACTATTGAGAAAAACAAAGAAGAAAACGAACTTTGCGAGCTGGCGGCCTCAAACATGCTGTCGTTCAGCAAGAACGATCTGTTCGCGCAAATATGGATATTGCCGGGTGTCATATCGTCGCCTGCCGGAAACAATCTTCAGGCCGACGGCGGCAGTACCGACGAGAATCTGTTCCTGCTCGACGGTGTACCGGTGTTTCATCATGGCCATTTCAACAGCCTCATGCCAATGTTCAACGGTGACGCCATAAAAAACATAGTGTTCCACAAAGGCTTCTTCTCAACCCGTTTCGAGGGGAAGCTGTCGTCAGTAACAGAAGTAAACCTGAAGGACGGCAATAAAAACGAATATGTGAACACATTGTCACTAGACATGCCTGCCGCATCTGTGACGATGGAAGGCCCCATCGTGAAGAACAAGTTGTCGTACATGATAAGTGCACGACGCAGCTGGCTCGACTTCTTCGACAATATGCGTAAAGAAGAAAACCGGCTCAACCATGCCACTTACGACTACAATGCCAAGCTGTCATACGATATATCTAAACGCAGCTCACTGAGCCTGATGGCATACGGAGCAAGGGACGACTACCGCATGCCGACAAACAGCGACGAGCGTAAGTCAGTGCTTAGATGGGACAATCAGATTTATTAGCTCACCTACCGCACAATGTTAGGAAAGCTGGAGAACAGCACATCGTTATTCTATAGCGAACACGTCAACCGCGCAAGGCTTGACATGTTCGGGCTTGACGACGAGGGTTACATACACAGCGGCATCAAGTCGCTCAATGCCTCAACCGAATTCTCCTATTCGGCCGACAATATATACAAAGTAAGATGGGGCGCTAAATATTCGTTCGACACTTACGACCTCGCCGCATTCGGCGACAACCTGCGCCCACGCCATGAGCTTATCAGCCAGGTATCTGTATTCTACGACAACCGCATATGCGTAACACAGCGCATGTCCATACAGGCAGGCGTGCACGGAATAGGATATTTTCCACACGGCAATAAATATTATTACAGCATACAGCCACGCTTCTCGCTGAGATACTTTCCGTGGAATGACGACATGATTTATCTCAACTTCTCCAGGATGGAGCAGTTCTACCACTGCCTGCGGCTCAGCTATCTGGACATGCCCACAGACTTCCGCATGCCGAGCATCGACGGCTATAAGCCACGTACGTCCGAACACTACGAAGCGGGATGGAAACATTTCATGGACGGCGGACTCGTTGAGGTATCACTATATTATAAAACCAGACACAACCTGATGGCATTCAGGCCCGACGCCTTCGTGGAAGACAACAACTGGAACCAGTATATCATGACCGGCGACGGCGACAGTTTCGGAATAAGACTGTATATGAACAAGACGTGGAAGCGCTGGCTGTTGCAGCTCTCCTACTCATACTCGCGCAGCCGCGAATGGTTCGACATACTGAAAGAGCGTGGCAAGATGCCGTCTCTCTACGACATTCCTCATCAGGTGGGCGCTGCCCTGTCGTATCGTCTCAACAAACATTCGCTCGTCTCCGTTGGCGGTATGGCACACTCAGGCAAAGTGATTGACTATGATTTTGAATTCGCGGACAATTCTGAAAATACTTTCAGGACCACACGCGAGCCAATGAATTATAGGGTTGACGTGGGTTATACATTTGAAAAATCGTTCGGAAAAAGACTTCTTTCCCTACGTTGTGGATTTTATAATGTGATAGGCCGGCCTTCGGAAGAGGATTTACAGAGCTTCTATTCCATAAGTCTGAAAGGCAACTGCCTTCCGTATGGCAGCATAAGTTTCAGATTCTGAGCCCGAATTTAACACCTTGTCACGCATAAGTTCATGTATGGAGACAACAACACGCAATGACTTTTGCATAATATTAAAGAATTATCCTCATAATATACAGGCAATCAACTCATTACAAAGCAACTCGTTTGGGCACATCATAAACACCGTTCCGCATATCCGAAAAGCCCGCTTTAGCTCCACATAAGCACAATACCGTATGACTGAACGCGCCCAATCAAGAATTCACCGATGATTGATTTTAATAAAAAACGCTGCTTCATTACTTAAGCAGTATTGTTTTCTTTTGCTGAATGAAATTGATATGGGGTACTTTCAAATTGTAACCGGATTTTGATTTTCCCCTCGGAGTTTCCTGTTCTACCCCGAAAAATAAGTGTGTATTTGCGGACAGACTCTCCTTCGGGCGCAAATACGCGGATTATGAGAGGCTTTTATATTGCACTGATTATCAACAATTTATGTTTAAGAGACGTTTCTTTGCATCGCAATATGTACCATTTCGGCATGCGAAATGGCCCATATTTGGTGCCGAAATAGGCCATATCGCGCCCTGATATGGGCTTAATCGTGCTGCGAAATGGGCAATATCAGAAAGCGGAACGAACTTTTCCGGAATATATTATGGGGTACCTCAAAAGACGGTATTATCCTAAATGCCCTTTATTATATATGATTTAACATTCCTTCACACCTATTTTCCGAATTTATTTTGTCAAAATAAAATCAAGAAAAATTGTAAGGTAATATATCAGACACGGTCAGAGAGTATTCTCACTATTTCCTTATCTGCCGGCAGCATATCCAGCGACGCCATGTCCTTCACGTCCAACCACGCGGCGTCCTCATGCTCTTTCAGTACAAGATGGCCTGCCGACACAGTGCACATATAGCAGTGCATGGTGAGATGAAAAGACGGATAGTCACAATCAACGGTGGTGATGTAGTCACCGACAATTATCTCGGCGTCAAGCTCTTCCTTTATCTCGCGTTTCAAGGCATCTGCCCTACTCTCACCTTCTTCCATCTTTCCACCGGGGAATTCCCAATAATCCTTAAACTCCCCATACCCGCGCCGTGTGACAAAATATTTGCCGTCGCGACATATCACGGCTGCTACGACCTCTATGTGCTTCATCGTTTATACCTGATTTTCGTTTTATCAATGTTTCTACACCTCAATGGTCTCACCCTCACGCCCTATCTTCCAAAAGCCTATTCCACGGGCATCGGTAAATTCTTTCATACGCCATGCCGACTCGAAACCGCTCGCCACGAAGTGCATCGGCACAAACAGCCCCACTTCAAACGTGTCTATGAATTGCCGGGCGCCACGGGTGTATCCGTTTCCTATTCGTCCATCGACCGGAAACATGGCCACATCAAAAGAATCAGTCACCTTGCATATATCTTTCAACTCGCCAAGAAACATCTTCTCTTCTTTCACCGGATCAACGTCCAACTCCTTTATTGTGCTGTCGGAACCGCTGTCGGCACTATCGTCTGAAAGGAATCTTGCATACCAATTATTCAAATCACCCGCATGAAAAATGCGTTTACCGGCGGTCTCTACTATCCACGACACACCGCTGTCATTACTTCCGGTGGCCGTCACGCTCAACATCCCGTCGCTCCATGACGCTCCCTTTGCAAGCCAGGCATCAGCTTCGAGCTTGGCGGCCCTGCGGTGTCTCAATATGTCTTTTGACAATATGAAAAACGTGTCTGCACTTCTGTCCTTCCACGAAAAAATCTCACGGTTGAAATGATCTTCATGGAAATGGCTCGAGAATACATAAAGCGGTTTGTCAGACTCAAGCAGACGGGGCACGACATGAGACGGATCCATCCAATAATCGAATATCATGATGCATCCGTCGGTCTCTATTGCAAAACCACTATGGAATATATATGTTATCTTCATGTGTAATCTATTGATTGTGTTTGTATTGTCACACGGCAGCCGAAATGTGTCGTATGAGCCGCAATAAGGGCAATTCATACCACAATATGCACGGCCGGCAGGCGAATTATGCCATCGGGTGGCAAAGTTAGGAAAATCATCTCAAATCACAACCATGCGGCCAATGATTATTTCATCACACGACTGTAAGAAATATGATAGGCAAAGTATAAAATTTTTACAGGCTGACAAGTCATGATTTCAATGCTTAAAGTATTATAAAATAAAGACATTTTTTAGGATGAATTATTTTGTATTTCGAACAAAAATGCATTAACTTTGCACGAAAAACAAATAGCGATGAAATCTGGAAAGATTATTCTGATTATTGCGGCAATATGTTTATTGATAATCTGTGGAACCATTTATTATTATTTCTTTTCGTCAATGGCCGCAAAAGACACGACTGAATATGTTTACATCGACAACGACGACAACATGGATTCGGTAACCGTAAAGCTTACAAAAGTATCCAAGCCACATGCAATCACAGCTTTCAAACTGCTCGCCCAATATAGCAAATACGCAGAAAACATACGTACCGGACGCTATGCCATAAGCAGCGGGGAAGGTGCGGCAATGACTTTCAGAAGACTGAAAAACGGATTGCAGACACCGGTGAACCTGACAATACCGTCGGTAAGGACCATCGAGAAACTATCGGCCACGCTTTCTGAGAAACTGATGATAGACAGCGCAAGTATCTGCAAAGCCCTGAAGGACGAACAGACTTGTGAGAAGCTGGGGTTTGACACTACAACAGTGATATGTATGTTCATACCGAACACCTACGACATATACTGGAACACCAGCACCGAAAATCTGCTTAAACGTATGAAAAAGGAATACGACAGATTCTGGAATGAGGAACGCATGGCGCAAGCCCGCAACATAGGAATGAGTCCTACGGAAATAATGACTCTGGCAAGCATTGTGGACGAGGAGACCGCCAACGATAAGGAGAAGCCTATGGTAGCAGGCATGTATTACAACCGGTTGAAACTTCGCAACAGCGAATATCCCGACGGAATGCCCCTGCAAGCCGACCCGACAATAAAATTCGCATGGAAGAAATTCGACTTACGGAGAATATACAATAAACTTCTGAACATCAACAGTCCGTACAATACTTACCGTAGGACAGGACTTCCACCGGGACCTATCAGAATTCCGTCTGTGGTAGGCATAGATGCCGTTCTGAATCACACGAAACATGATTATCTGTACATGTGCGCAAAAGAAGACTTCAGCGGCACGCACAACTTTGCACGCACCTATGACGAACACATGGCAAACGCTCGCAGATACTCTCAGGCTCTGAACAAGAGGGGAATAAAATAGAGAAAATACACATAAAGCGAATGCAACAATTCATTCGACAGAAAACAAAAATGCAGGCTTCTTCACAGAAGCCTGCATTTATTTCAATAGGTATTAGCCTTTCTCTTAAGGTAAAAAGATTGTATTCAGGATAACGAAGCAAAGGTAACATATTTTTATATAACTTTAAAATCTTTTCTTATATTATAAAACATATTTTCTCTTTTTATGTGTTTTTTCACAATATTTCTAATTTGGAATGATTACCACAATCAGATATCCGATAAACAGCAATGGCATTATTAACCGATAATTGATACCAAATAGAAAAGATATATTGCAAAAGCGCATACACATCGGACATATATACAAATTTTATATGTCATAAATAGAGATAACTGATTTTTTTTCTTAATTTTGCAACATAATTATTAATAAACATAATAATATGGCAATCAAAGAGGAAGAGACATCTCTGGAGAAAAAAAGCATCAGCTTTGTAGAACAGATTGTGGAAAAAGATCTGGCAGAAGGTAAGAACGCCGGACGAATACAAACACGTTTTCCGCCAGAGCCTAACGGATATTTGCATATAGGACACGCAAAAGCCATATGTATGGACTTTGGTGTCGCAGAGAAATACAATGGAGTGTGCAACCTGCGATTCGATGACACAAATCCGACAAAAGAAAACACCGAATATGTAGAAAATATTCTGAACGACATAACATGGCTCGGATTCAAATGGGGAAATATTTTCTATGCCTCAGACTATTTTGACAAGCTCTGGGAGTTTGCAATATGGATGATCAAAAACGGACATGCGTATATAGACGAACAGACATCAGAGCAAATCGCCGAACAGAAAGGTACACCGACCACTCCGGGTAAACCATCTCCATACAGAGACCGTCCGATAGAAGAAAATCTCAGACTGTTTGAGAAGATGAATACAGCGGAAGCCGAGGAAGGAAGCATGGTGCTGAGAGCTAAGCTCGACATGGCAAACCCGAACATGCATTTCCGCGACCCTATAATGTATCGTATCATCCACACCCCACACCACCGCACCGGTACGAAGTGGCATGCATACCCTATGTATGACTTCGCACACGGACAAAGCGATTACTTTGAGGGTGTCACACATTCTATCTGTACACTGGAATTCGTGCCTCATCGCCCTCTGTATGACAAGTTCATCGATTTCCTGAAGGAGATGAACGGTGAGACGGAAAATATAAATGACTTCAGACCAAGACAGATTGAGTTCAACAGACTGAACCTCACCTATACAGTGATGAGCAAGCGCAAGCTGCTGGCATTGGTAAATGAGAAAAGAGTAAGCGGCTGGGATGACCCGCGCATGCCCACATTGTCTGGTATGAGACGTCGCGGATATTCACCTGAAAGCATTCGCAAATTCATCGATTCAATAGGATACACGAAATTCGACGCTCTTAATGACATGGCGCTTCTTGAGGCTGCCGTACGCGAGGATCTTAACAAGCGTGCAATAAGAGTTTCGGCTGTTATGAATCCGGTTAAACTCGTAATAACAAACTATCCTGACGGAATGACTGAAGAAATGGTTGCAGTCAACAATCCGGAAAACGAAGCTGACGGCACACATACCATAACATTCTCTAAGAATCTGTGGATTGAACGCGAGGATTTCATGGAAGACGCACCGAAGAAGTTCTTCAGAATGACTCCGGGTAAGGAGGTAAGACTGAAAAACGCATACATAGTAAAGTGCACAGGATGTACGAAAGACGCGGATGGTAATATTGTCGAAATACAGGCAGAATATGATCCTGAATCAAAAAGCGGACGCGAAGGCGCAAACCGCAAAGTGAAAGGTACACTGCATTGGGTATCGACAGAACACTGCAAGAAAGCAACCGTAAGAATATATGACAGACTGTTCAACGTAGAAAATCCTTCTGCAGACGAACGGGATTTCAGAGAGTTGCTTAATCCTGACAGCATGAAAGTGAACGAGAACTGCTATGTAGAGGATTATGCAGCTGAACGCAAAGCCGGAGAATATCTGCAGTTCCAGCGCATAGGATACTTCATGGCCGACCCTGTATCAACTGCAGATAAGCCTGTATTTAACAAAACCGTAGGATTAAAAGACACCTGGGCCAAACAAAATAAATAATGGCAAACGGCGAGAAAGACTTCGATAGCTTACGATTCAGAAACATTATAAAAAGATACGAGGAGGCACAACTCGTAAACGAAGATATATATATGGAACCTGAAGAACTGACAGATATTGCCGAGTTCTATTATGACAAAGGCAATATCTCTCAGGCAATCAAAGCTATAAATCTTGCAATAAAACTATTTCCCAGCTCAACAATGCCGGTCATATTCAGAGCAAGACTCGCTCTGCTTGAGGAACATGACTCGGCTCTTGCTGAGAAATATGCTGATATGGTCTGCGACAAAAGCGATTTGGACTATTATTATCTGATTGCTGAGATAATGATTGTAAACAAACAAACCGCAATGGCAGACAGATATCTGCATGACCGGATGGAATATATTGACGAAGACGACATTGCTGACTTCATTTTAGACGTCGCAACAATCTTTGTTGATTACGAAAAATACGACATCGCTGAGAGTTGGCTTGCCATGTCCGAAGATTATGATTTGCCTGATTATAAAGAGCTGAAAGGCCGAATCGCGCTCGGACAGGGTAATTATAAATGCAGCGAACACATATTCGAGGAACTTTTGGACGAGGATCCTTATTCTAATCATTTCTGGAACAGGCTGGCTGCGGCACAACTCATGGATGAAAAGATAAACGATTCCATCACAAGCAGCGAGTTTGCCATAGCCATCAATCCTGAAGATGACGAAGCTTTATTGAATAAAGCAAACGGTCTGTTCAGGTTAGGGAGATATGAAGATGCGTTGGAATATTATAGACGCTTCACCAAATTATGTCCTGAAGATCAAAGCGGATATGTATTTCAAGGCAATACTCTCATCAATCTGAATAAGATTTACGACGCTATATCAGCGTACAGAACAGCCGAACAGAAAGCCAACCGTAATCCGTCGGATCTCATTGAGATATATCAGGAACTTGCACTTGCATATTCCAGTGTTGACGAAATGGATAAGGCTTTGGAATATGTCGGGAAAGCAGAAAACATAGAAACATCCGACAAAAATGAATTGATGGTCTTAAAAGCCCACATATATCTTGAGCACAACGATGTTTCCAATGCCATAAGATATTATAAGAACGCCATCCATAAATCGGATTTTTCAAGGAAGATATCCATACATATAGCGATCTCTATTTTCGATTGCGGATATGTGAACATAGCATACAAGATATTAAAATCAATCAATACATTCAGAGCTGACACAAACAAAAAGGGATTGGCATATCTTGCTCTCTGCTGCCAGCAACTGAATAAAGAGGAAGAATTCTTGTCTTATCTGAAACAGGCATGCGAAGAGGAAAGTGACGAAGCACAATTCGTACTTGGTCATCTTTTTCCAAAAGGATTTGCAGTGAACGAATATTATAAATATATGTATAACAAGTTAAAAGAAAACACTAAAGAAAAATGAACATCCTTTCCACATTATTAGACAATCTTAACTACGGTGCGATAGTATTCCTTATGTTTATAGAGAGTACCTTTATCCCTTTTCCGTCAGAAATTGTCGTTGCTCCGGCAGCCTACCATGCAGCCGCAGGCGAATTAAATATTGTTCTTGTTATTCTGTTTGCAACAATAGGAGCCGATCTCGGAGCAATAGCAAACTATGCACTGGCCTATTATCTTGGACGCCCGATAATCTATAGATTTGTGAACAGCAGATGGGGAAGATTGTGTCTGCTTAATACAGAGAAGCTCGAGAAAAGCGAAAAATATTTTGCCGATCATGGTGCAGTCGCAACACTCACAGGCCGTATGCTTCCAGTGATAAGACAATTAATCTCAATCCCTGCCGGACTTGCAAAGATGAACTTTTGGAAATTTGTCTTATATACAACATTAGGAGCAGGATGTTGGAACTGCGTGCTTGCTGCATTGGGATGGTATCTGCACTCCATTGTTCCGGAAGAACAGCTAAACAACAAGATTAATGAGTATGGTGAATACATAAAATGGATTACAATCTCCATATTCGTTGTTGCGGTATTAATTTATGCAATAGTACGTCATTATAAGAAAAAGAAACAAGCTGCATAATAAATCTTGCACCAAAGAAGACGTTGTAACAATACACCGATAAACTAATTGAAACTATAAAGGTAAAGGATATGCTCCTTTACCTTTATTTATTTTATAATAAAACATTTTGAGTTCGACACAAAATCAAAAAACAATTATTGTCTTTACTTGCATCTCAAAAGGTGGCATTTTATTTCCACTGCAACGGAATGGGCTCTTTGGATTTGCCAAACAACCCGTGTGAGCTCTCAACATAAATCATTTTAAGACCCAGAATGGACTCTTTTATGCCTCAATATGGACCTAATCATAACGTGATATGTACTCTTTCGAGAACACATCAAAATAGTATTGTCAGACGAAACCGAAACAAAGCTAACGGCTCACTCCTCCGCAAATTGTCTTATCCGCTGCTCTTCAGACAATTTACATATCAATAACATATCATCTTTCTCTGCCACCACAAAATTATCAAGTCCTTGAATGACAACCTTTTTCTCTTGAGTAGTATGTATTATACAATTGTGTGAGTCATACAAATGTATATTATTACCCAACAAACCATTGCCGTACAAGTCGCGATGTGTCTGCATCAGCAGTGCGCTCCATGAACCAAGATCGCTCCATCCAAAGTTTGAAGGGCACACAAATATGTCCTCAACTTTTTCCATAATGGCATAATCCACAGATATATTATCACATTCCGGATAATATTTATCTATCATTTCCCGCTCTGCCGGCGTTCCATACACCTTCAGAAGATTTTCAAAAACCTTACCAATCTGAGGACAATAAACTCTATATGCATTGACAATAGTGCTGACATTCCAAATAAATATGCCTGCATTCCAGAAATAATTCTTCTGTGAAATATATTTCTTCGCTGTATCGAGATCTGGTTTTTCCTTGAACGAATCAATCCTGTAAATCTCTTTATTACGCAAAGAACATGAGCTCAAGTCGGCCTGTATATATCCGTATCCTGTCTCCGGGCATGTCGGTGTAATACCAAGTGTAACAATCGCATCGGTATCACTTGTGAAATCAAGACACGAATTTATTATACGGTTAAACTCTTTTCTGTTTGTAACGATATGATCACTGGGGGTCACAACAACGTTTGCCTTTGGGTTTATTGACTTTATGCGCCAGCTGACATAAGCAATGCACGGAGCTGTATTTCGCCTGCATGGCTCCAACAATATATTCTCGACCGGCACGTTAGGCAGTTGTTCATGAACTATATCGAAATATTTTTTATTCGTTACTACCCATACATTCTCCGGCGGACATACTCCGTCGAAACGGTCATAAGTAAGCTGTAACAATGATTGTCCAGTTCCAAGGACATCTATAAACTGTTTGGGTTTGTCAGAAGTGCTCATAGGCCAGAAACGGCTTCCTACACCTCCTGCCATTATAACCAGATGATTGTTAACTTTATCCATAGTATATATTATGTATATTCCTTAACAAAAATACATAAAATATTTCTATCTATAGAAAAATATCAAAAAAATAAATTAAAATTGTTGTATTTACGGCATAAAAAGTTCCATTATAAGAACTAGTACTATTGTCAGACCATATTCAGAACAATGACAAAGAATGGTCCTCGTCTGTATGAAAATCCTCTGAACATTTTCTGTCCCGGTTTTCCTCATCCATGAATTGCAGCATTAATTGCTGTGTCATGTACGAATTACGGTTAAGCCGATAATACCCGCGTCGTTCTAACTTTTCTATTAATGAATGCGGATTTTTCGAATTACGAATAAGGAAACTGGTAACATAAGCATGCACTTCATCATACGACATCCTGTCAAAGAAAGAATTACAAGCATTATGCACATGTATGGCTATCTTCTTTATGGAGAGTCCATCTTCTCCAACTTCAGACAACACACGTAATATCTCCTTATCTAAAACCATGAATAATAAAAAAAGGGAGAGCTGTAACGTTATTGCAGCTCTCCCTTGATATCGTTTTAAAATTTAAGCCAATGCGATGAGAGAATCTTCATCTTTAACTTTTCCTTCTTTAAAGAGCCAGCCAATACCAAGATAAGCTTCTTCTTTACTGATTTTCGCAGCCTTTGCAATTTCTGCTACACTCATTGGTTTTTCTGCAGCAGCCAGAGCCTGATATACATCACCAGCGCGGAATCCAACACTCTCAGCATTAATAACTACCTCATTTTTTTTAGCCGCCGTCTTCTTTGACGTTTCAGCTTTGCTTGTAACAACTTTTTTCGTTGCAGCTTTCTTTTCTGTCATATTATCGTAAAAATAAAAACTCCAAGTCAAATATATAACTGATCATGGATTTAATTCTACTGCAAAAGTACGACTAATTTTTTAATATTCTTCTTTTATTTATCGAAGAAAAGGCCGTTTTTACGTATTGTCGAGAACTTTCAACTATTTTTTTGACTTAAGTCAACTTTTATCTTGAGTTCTTCGAGTTGTTTCGGGTCTAATTCTGACGGAGCATCCAACATTACATCCCTTCCGCTATTGTTTTTCGGGAATGCGATGCAGTCACGAATCGAATCCAATCCTGCCATTATCGATACGAAACGGTCAAGACCAAAAGCAAGTCCTGCATGAGGTGGTGCGCCGTATTTGAAAGCATTGATTAAGAAGCCGAACTGTGCCATCGCTCTCTCATGAGTAAAGCCTAGAATGTTGAACATCTTTTCCTGAAGCTTGCAATCATGAATACGAATACTTCCGCCACCAACTTCTATTCCATTGCATACAAAATCATAAGCCTTAGCTCTCACACGCTCCGGATGATCCTCAAGAAGAGGAATATCGTCCGGGTTAGGCATTGTAAACGGATGGTGAGTTGCCATCAGACGCTGCTCCTCGTCACTCCATTCAAAGAGCGGGAAATCAATTATCCATAAGCATTCGAACTTGTTCTTATCACGCAGTCCGAGACGATCTCCCATTTCCAGACGTAGGGCACACAACTGTACACGTGTCTTGTTTGGTTTATCGCCACTAAGGATAAGCAACAGGTCTCCATCTTTAGCGCCCACCTTTTCCTTAAGTTTCTGCATTACCTCTGGGCTGTAGAACTTATCGATGCTGCTCTTTATTGTGCCGTCTTCATTGAATTTGACATAAACAAGTCCCTTCGCACCGATCTGAGGCTTCTTGACAAAATCAGTGAGCTGGTCGAGCTGCTTTCTAGTATATCCTGCACATCCAGGCACACATATACCTCCGATGTATTCAGCATCGTTGAATACCTGGAACGAACCGCTTCCTTTCAGTACATCCATCAGTTCGACGAATTCCATACCGAAACGAAGATCCGGTTTATCGCTTCCAAAACGACGCATAGCCTCGTGCCAGGTCATCTGCTGAAGCTTAGCAGGCAGTTCCACTCCACGTATCTCCTTAAACAGATGTCTTGCCATATCTTCAAACAATTCGATGACATCTTCCTGATCCACAAACGACATCTCACAGTCTATCTGTGTAAACTCCGGCTGACGGTCAGCACGCAAGTCCTCATCACGGAAACATTTAGCTATCTGGAAATAACGGTCAAATCCACTTATCATAAGCAATTGCTTCAAAGTCTGAGGACTCTGCGGCAACGCATAGAACTGTCCGGGATTCATTCGTGACGGCACGACGAAGTCGCGTGCTCCCTCAGGTGTACTACCGATAAGTATCGGGGTCTCAACCTCAATGAAATCCTTTGAATCGAGGAAGTTTCTGATAAGGATTGTCATACGGTGGCGCAATTCAAGATTCTTGCGCACAGACGGACGTCTGAGATCCAGATAACGGTATTTCATTCTTATATCGTCGCCGCCGTCGGTATTGTCTTCTATGGTGAATGGAGGTGTGAGACTTTCTGAAAGTACATTCAAGTTCTTTACTATAATCTCGATATCTCCGGTAGGAAGATTTGCATTTTTACTCTGCCTTTCGCTTACAAGTCCTGTGGCCTGAACACAATATTCGCGTCCCAGTTTTCCTGCACGACCGCAAAGCTCGCTGTCGTCAGCCTCATTGAACACAAGCTGAGTTATGCCATATCTGTCGCGTAGATCGACAAATATCATTCCTCCCATTTTTCTTACGCGCTGAACCCATCCGGCCAACGTCACTGTTTTGCCGGCATCAGAAAGCCTCAGCTCTCCACACGTGTTGCTTCTATACATAATGTTACGAATGTTTTTATACTTTCTGCAAAAGTACAATATTTCTTTGAAACGTAAAAAAAACATGCTATATATATTCTATATATCGATTGAACTTGAGCCAATTGCCTGATTATCAGATTAAGATATGCAGTGATATATTAATTAATGTGAAAATATAATATCACTATCAGATGCCCGCATTTCTTTTTATTAAATTTGCAGCGAATTAAAACACTTGATTATGAAAAAGTTTCTCATAATGTCGTTTTTGTTATTGGCGACAGTAAACTTTGCAATGGCACAGAAGAAATACGCTGAAATCAAATTTGAAAACACAACATACGATTTTGGTAAGTTTTCCGAAGATGAACCTGTACAGAAATGTGTTTTCACATTCACCAACTCCGGTAACATGCCGCTGATCATCAATCAGGCCATCGCAAGTTGTGGTTGCACGGTGCCATCATACACAAAGACCCCTATCAAACCGGGAGAAAAGGGACAGATAAAAGTGACATATAACGGAAAGAACACTTTTCCAGGCCATTTCAAAAAAACAATAACCGTACGCACCAACGGCGTCAATGAAATGACGCGCCTGTATATTGTAGGCGATATGGTTGAGAAAAAATAAAATAATCAAGAAACAACCACAATACCCTTAAATCCCCATTTACCAGTCACACGTATTTGGGGATTTTTCTTTACGCATAACATCTTGTATCAACATACAAACCAACCAGTAACCGCATGATATTCTATTTTTCAGCAACAGGCAACACCCGATGGGCTGCGAAACAGATAGCAGAAGCCACCGGAGACGATTTGTTTTACATACCAGATATTATCGACAAGCATGAATTCACCCTCAAAGAAGGTGAAAGCATAGGTTACTGCTTTCCGGTACACGGATGGAGACCACCAATAATCGTAAGAGAATTCATTAAAAAGCTGCATATTTCAGGCTATAACAACAATTATTGTTACGCCGTATGCACCGCAGGCGACACCATAGGCGAGACAATCGACATATTCAGGAGCGACCTTGCAAAGGCCGGCATAACTCTGAACAGTTCGTTCACACTCATCATGCCCGAGTCGTATGTCGGCATGCCGTTCATGGATGTTGATACTCCTGAAAAGGAGAAACAGAAAATAGACGATGCAGGCAACAAACTTACAGAATATATCAGACTGATAAAATCCAGACAGTCCGGAATACAAGAACTTGTGATAGGACGGTGGCCACGCATAAACAGCAGGTTCATCGGTCACATGTTCCTGAAATACACTGTAAAAGACACGCCTTTCAAGGTTGACAACGATAAATGCATAAAATGTGGCAGATGCGCAAAGGTCTGCCCTGTTCACGACATAAAAGGTGGCGTTGGAATGGAACCCGAATGGCTGCACAACGGCAAATGCCTTACATGTTTCGCATGCTACCACCATTGCCCTACGAAAGCCATAGCCTTCGGATCGAGAACCAGAAACAAAGGACAATACTGGTTCGGTCACAATAAGACGGACGATAAAAACAAACAAAATACAAAATAGGATGAAAAACATTTTACTTACCGTCATGTTCGCGGCCTTAACAGCCACGTCATGGGCGGCAAAAGCCAACACGACACCATTCTCCGTAAGACAGAGTGACGGCACGACAATAACCGTAAGACTCCACGGAGACGAACACTTCAGCTGGTACACAACCATGGACAATGTGATACTTGCACGCTCCGGCAACAATTTCTACATTGCCGATATAGATGCTAAAGGCAACATCACTCCTACCTCACAACTTGCGCACGAAAAAACAGAAAGATCGATAAACGAACTGTCGCTCGTAAAAAAGCAGAATCTGAAAGCGTTTTTCTCGGAAGAAGCAGACAACAACAGAATGGCACAAAGGCGTGAGCCGATAGCTCCGACGAGCAATCCTCCTTATTTTCCAAGCACAGGCAAACCGACCGCCATCGTCATACTCGTAGAATTCCAGGACACCAAGTTCACCGTGAGCGATCCGAAAACCGTATTCGACCAGTATCTCAACGGCGACGAACAGACAGAAATGGGCTACGGCGAGAGTCTGAATCACGGAAGCGTGAAAAAATATTTCACCGACATGAGCTTCGGGGCTTATAAACCGACATTCGACATAGTAGGTCCTGTAACACTGTCGAAAGACATGTCATATTATGGAAAAAACAGCGGTTCGGTAAAGGATGTCAACTGCGACGAAATGATAAAGGAGGCCTGCACCCTGGCATCCGCACAGATCGATTTCTCAACACCCAAATATGACTCTGACGCCGACGGCATTGCCGACCTCGTTTACGTCATATACGCAGGATATGGCGAAAGCAACGGTGCCGACCCGAGCACTATATGGCCAAAATCAGGAATAGGAAACTTCGGCACATACAACGGTGTCAGCGTGCAACGCTACGGTGTGAACAACGAGCTGAACGCCAACCCTGATGTCACGGACGGCATGTTCGCCACTCCGAAAATAAACGGCATCGGACTCTTCTGCCACGAGTTCTCACACTGCATAGGACTTCCCGACCTTTATCCTTATTCTGCCGAAGCACAGATAGACAACCAGTCGATGGAATACTGGAGCATAATGGACGGAGGCGAATATACATACTACGGCTACTGCCCTACTGCCTACACTGCATGGGAACGCGAGACCCTCGGCTGGCACACCATCACCCCGCTCGAAAACAACGCCTCCATTACAGCCACACCTGTAAGCGACGGAGGAGCATCATATAAAATGGTGAACGACGCCGACAAATCAGAATACATCGTACTTGAGAACATCCAGAAAAAAGACTGGAACAGATATGCCATCGGTCACGGTCTCATCGCCTACCATGTGAAGTGGCCAAAGAGCACCGTTGCCTTCAACGACCATCCAAACGAAACTCCGGGACGTCCAGGCTTCGCGCTCATACCGGCCGACGGAATACTCATTTCGTCATACAACAGCGAATACACAACGGCCGAATATCAGAACAGCCACAAGGGCGATCCGTTCCCCGGCGAGAACAACGTAACTTCACTGACCGACGATAAGGGACTGCCAAACTTCACATGGTACACCAACGGTCCTGAAGTGAACAAAGCACTAAGAAACATCACTGAGGATACGGCCACCGGAACCGTGACATTCAACTACGTACACAACACAAGCACGGGCATCGGCCTACCGTCAGTCACCCCGACAGAAAGCGACAAGCGCGTTTACACAATCAACGGCGCATACGTCGGAAACGACGCATCCGCAGCAGGCAAAGGCATATACATTGTCGGAGGAAAGAAAGTAATAATGAAATAAGAATAAGAAACAACAGAAACGGAACAGTGGTACGATGTCTTTCGTGCCACTGTTTTTTATTATATAATAATGTATAGGGAAATACTCATCTGCACACAATAATAAATGAACAGGCGGCTGGAGAAATAAAGAATTTTGATGCTGATGATTTATAAACCATACTCTAAAACAGCAGTCGGAAACGAAAGAGACATCCGTCAGGGACAAACTTACTGACAAAGCTATGCCATATTAACCGTGACAGCACGGACATTGCGTAACAACAAATCCGCGCTGCCATAAACGATAAATCATCACTGCAAGCGTGGCACATGCTTCCGGCTAACCCGACAAACTCTTCCCATACCTATTTTAACGCATGGTATCAGCTTTTTCCAAGGAAACTCACGGAGACAACTTACAATTTTTCTTGACATTATTTTGACAAAATAAATTCGGGAAAGAGGTGTAAATGAATGTTAAATACGGCATTATAATGCCTGTTTCTGTCTATATCATCTTTTCATATACCCTGTATCATAGTCCTGAACAATCCATTTTGCTTTCCGATAAAGCCCATTTCGTGTTACGATTAAGCCCATTTTAGGGCGCGATATGGTGCATTTCATCCCCTGAAATGGGCTATTTCGCAAGCCGAAATGGTGCTTTTTGCAATACGAAGAAACACCCCTTAAACAGAAGTCATTGGTATTCAATATATTATAAAAGTCTCTCATATTTCGCGTATTTGCGCCCGATGAGAGTCTTATCAGCAAATACGCACTTATTTTTCGGGGTAGAATCGGAAACTAATAGGGAAAAATCAAAATCAGGTTACAATTTGAAACCTGGCCATATTGTTTCATTTCATCATCAAGAAACAACACCGATCAGAAAGAAAATTAATTTGACAACTGTCCACCTTCTATCGTTTCATCCGAACAAGACAACGCTTATACTGGATTTAAGACAATGGTTTTTTGTTGGACATAATTTCATCTGTATTTCCGTTAAAGCGGGAATATAGGATGCAAAATAAAAGAATGTGTATGACGCAATTAAAAAATAAAGACCAACAAGCTGACAGATAAGATACGAACTACCGATGAAAGGCAAGTTCCTGACAGAAAAATGGCGCATACATGCATTAAGATTGTTGCACGTATGCGCCATTATTAACAGGTATTGCCGTAAGGCTCAATATTGTCTTTCGCCGAAAATAGCAGTCCCCACTCTGACCATTGTCGAACGGCACTGCACTGCTATATGATAGTCGTGGCTCATACCCCAACTGCGTTCGCAGAATCTGTCGTCGTCGGCAAAATACTTCTGCTTCACCTCATCAAAGAACGAAGCCGCGAGATTGAACTCCGAGCGTATCTGCTGTTCGTCATCCACGTTTGAGGCCATCATCATAAGACCGCAGATGCACACATGGTTGAGTGTGCGCCATTCTCCGGCTTCGAGCAGACTGCGGCAATCGTCGAGCGACAGTCCGTATTTGGTCTCCTCCTCTGCGATGTGAAGCTCGAGCAGCACTTTTATGACACGTCCGTTCGCTGCGGCCTGACGGTTGATCTCCTTCAGCAGCTTCAGCGAGTCCACAGCCTCTATCATAGCTATGTAGGGCGCGATATACTTCACCTTGTTTGTCTGCAGGTGGCCTATGAAATGCCAGTCGATGTCCTTCGGCAACTCCTTTGCCTTCACGGCCAGTTCCTGCTCACGGCTCTCGCCGAACACACGCTGTCCGGCATCATAGGCCGCCATGATGTATTCAGAAGGATGAAACTTACTTATGGCCACCAGGCGCACACCCTCAGGCAGAGCATCCTTCACTTTGCGCAGATTGCTTGCCACGTCGATGTTCATCACGCAGTCACCTCCTGGGCTTCATATTCAGGTTTGTCGTCGGGCTCTTCCTTTTTCAGCGGAGCGTTGTGCTCATAGACGTCCATTATCTTCGTTTCAGAGATATTGGCTATCATATAGTCCATGGCCGACGAGCTCATCATCTCCTCGATGTTCTTCACAGCTCCGTTGAAATCAGATGCCTGCACAAGATAGTTCACGCTCGTACGCTTCTCCTTATCGGTCTTCTCGTCAAGCGTAATGAATGTAAGTTTTGCCTTGTACCAGCGGTCATCGGCTTCACTGTCGCTGAAAACCACCTCACCGTAAGATGCCGGCGAGATGTTCTTCACCTCGAATTCACCGCTTATATAGGGTTCCATTTCCTTTGTTATGGTTTCCTCAGCCTCTCCAAAACTCAGAGCATCGACCACGTAGGTCTCGCTCACTTTCTTCTGTCCGCCGTCTTCAGACTGACGGTCGTAGCGTACGGTTGTCTCAAACCAATTAGTTGTTCTCGATCTCATATATTCACTTTAAATGTTGATGTGATTCTTTTCTTCCGGCGGCAAAAGTAGCAATTTATTCCGAAAAACGCATAACGAAAAATGCGAAATAAGGACATGCGCCAATAAAATCATAAAAATGTCACGTGGCTTGGCCTAATATAAATTTATTTATTAACTTTGCCGGAAAATAAATTTTACAACTGTACAATGCCAGAAATATCAACCCGCGGACTTGAAATGCCCGAATCGCCGATCAGGAAGCTCGCACCGCTTGCCAACAACGCGAAGAAACGCGGCATAAAGGTCTATCATCTGAATATAGGACAGCCTGACCTGCCCACACCGCAGGTGGGACTGGACGCGCTGAAACATATCGACCGCACTGTGTTGGAGTATTCTCCGTCGCAGGGCATACAATCGTACAGAGAGAAACTTACAAAATATTATAAGAAATACAACATCAACGTCGATGCTGATGACATTATAATAACGTCGGGCGGATCGGAAGCTGTACTGTTCGCATTCATGTCGTGCCTCAATCCGGGCGACGAGATAATAATTCCAGAGCCGGCATACGCCAACTACATGGCGTTCGCAATATCGGCCGGAGCGAAGATACGCACCATCGCGACAACCATTGAGGAGGGATTCTCGCTGCCGAAAGTGGAGAAATTCGAGGAGCTTATCAACGAGCACACACGTGCCATAATGATATGCAACCCGAACAACCCGACGGGCTATCTCTACACCCGCAGGGAGATGAACCAGATACGCGACCTGGTGAAAAAATACGACCTTTACCTTTTCTCCGACGAGGTTTACCGCGAGTATATATACACCGGCTCGCCGTATATCAGCGCGTGCCATCTTGAAGGCATTGAACAGAACGTGATACTCATCGACTCCGTGTCGAAAAGATACAGCGAGTGCGGTATCAGAATTGGCGCGCTCATAACAAAGAACCCGGATGTCAAGGCAGCCGTAATGAAGCTGTGTCAGGCCCGTCTGTCACCTCCTCTCATAGGACAGATAGTAGCCGAGGCGTCGCTCGACGCGCCTGAGGAGTATTACCGCGACGTTTACGACGAATACGTGGAGCGCCGCAAATGCCTCATCGACGGTCTTAACCGCATACCCGGCGTTTATTCACCGATACCTATGGGCGCGTTCTACACCGTGGCAAAGCTGCCGGTTGACGATTCCGAAAAGTTCTGCCGTTGGTGTCTCGAAGAATTCTCGTATGAGGGAGCTACCGTTATGCTGGCTCCCGCCTCAGGTTTCTATACAACACCGGGAGCAGGAAAGAACGAGGTGAGAATAGCTTATGTACTAAAAAAAGAAGACTTGGAACGTGCGCTTATTGTACTTAGAAAGGCGCTCGAAGCTTATCCCGGACATACTGACGACAAATAAATGAATCTGCCACTTTTCATATCACGACGCATATACTCCGCACAGGAGAACGACAAACGCAAGGTTTCACGGCCGGCAATACGCATTGCCACAGCAGGTGTGGCAATAGGACTTGCCGTAATGATTGTGAGCGTAAGCGTTGTGTTCGGATTCAAACACACCATACGAGACAAAATTGTAGGATTCGGAAGCCACATTCAGGTGGCCGACTTCATGACATTGCAGACCTCTGAGACGCAACCCATCCAGATGGACGACTCCGTAATGAATGTCCTAAAGAAACAGCCCGGCGTGAAACACGTGCAGCGCTATGCCATGACTCAGGGCATACTGAAGACCGACAACGATTTTCTTGGAGTGGTGTTTAAAGGTGTCGGTCCGGAATTCGACTCCACGTTCATCCATCAGAACATGATTGAGGGCAGCATACCGCACTTCTCCGACAAGAAGAGTCAGAACCGTATACTCATATCAAAGGCCATGTCGGACAAGCTCGGACTGAAATGCGGCGAGAAAATATTCGCATACTTCATAAATCAGGATGGCGTCAGAATGAGACGATTCACCATATCCGGAATATATCAGACCAATCTGTCGCAATATGACAACACCATCTGTTTCACAGACTTATATACAGCCGTGAAACTCAACGGATGGGAAGACAACCAGGCTACAGGCGCCGAAATTTCGGTGAATGACTTCAACAAGATGGACATCACGGAGGATGCGATTGTGAAAAACGTGAACCGCACCACCGACAGCTACGGCCATACATACACATCAAAGAACATAAAGGAACTCAACCGACAGATATTCTCCTGGCTCGAACTGCTCGACCTGAATGTCTGGATAATACTTGCCATCATGACAGCAGTGGCCGGCGTGACAATGATTTCCGGCCTGCTCATCATCATTCTTGAGCGCACATCCATGATAGGTGTGCTCAAAGCTCTCGGAGCGCGCAACAAAATGGTAAGACATACATTCCTGTGGTTTGCGGCATTCATCATAGGCAAAGGACTGATAATAGGCAATATTCTCGGCATAGGAATCATTCTGCTTCAGAAATTCACGGGATTCGCAAAGCTCGATCCTGCCACATATTATGTCAGCACAGTGCCGGCTGAACTCAATCCCATTATAATTGTTCTGCTCAACGCCATGACCATGCTGATATGTATCTTTGTGCTTATCGCGCCAAGTTATCTCATATCACACATTCATCCGGCCAAATCCATGCGCTACGAATAATTACCAACTCGCTGATATAAAAACTATACAAAACTTTTGGGAATGTGCCTATAAGGTATTATCTTTGCACATAAAAACGAAATTTGTGCAATGGAACCGATACCAAGTTTCAATTCATATATCGAACAAAGTATTATCAGCAACTGGGACAGGGATGCCCTGACTGACTACAAAGGCGCAACACTGCAATATCATGATGTGGCAAGAAAGATAGAAAAGCTGCACATCATGTTCGAAAACAGCGGAGTACAACGCGGAGACAAGATAGCCATGTGCGGACGCAACAGCAGCAACTGGGGCGTAGCATTGCTTGCCACACTGACATATGGTGCGGTGGCTGTGCCTATACAGCACGAGTTTACACCGGAGCAGATTTATAATATTGTAAATCATAGTGACGCCAAACTTCTTTTTGTAGGCGACATTGTGGCTACGACAATAGATCCGGAACAAATGCCGAATCTTGAAGGCATTATATATATCCCTGACTATTCGCTCGTTATCTCAAGAACGGAAAAGCTGTCATACGCCAGAGAGCATCTCAACGAGATGTTCGGAAAGAGATATCCAAAGTATTTCCGTAAAGAACACTTGCATTATTATAAGGAGCAAAGTCCGGACGAACTGGCAATGATCAATTATACCAGCGGCACGACAGGATTCTCTAAAGGTGTCATGCTGCCCTATCGGGCCATCTGGGGAAACCTCGACCATATTCTTTACAAACTGAAAGATAAGGTAAAACCGGGGAGCAACATTGTATGTACGCTTCCGATGGCACACATGTACGGACTGGCTGTGGAATTCTTCTTCGGATTCCTGAACGGTTGCCACCTGTTCTTCCTCACACGACTGCCGTCACCTACGCTTATTGCAGAGACATTCGCGCAAATAAAACCGGCGATAATAGTAAGTGTACCACTTGTCGCTGAGAAAATAATACGCAAGAAAATACTGCCTGTAGTGCAGACCAACCGCATGCGTCTGCTTCTCAACATGCCTGTAATAAGCAAGAAGGTGAAGCAGAAAATACGCGAGCAGGTACTCGATGTATTCGGAGGTAAGGCTTACGAGATGGTAGTAGGAGGTGCTCCTCTGAACCAGAGCATAGAGACATTCCTTAAAAGTATCGACTTCCCTCTGACCATAGCATACGGTACAACAGAGACTGCGCCGCTCATAGCTTTTTCAGATTACACCGAGTATGAATTGTTCTCATGTGGCAAGATAGTAAACCACATGGAAATGAAGATAAACAGCACTGATCCGGAAAACATCCCGGGCGAGCTGATGGTAAAAGGTCTTAATCTGATGTTGGGATATTATAAAAACGAGGAAGCCACACGAGAGGTTATCGATGAAGACGGATGGTTCCACACAGGCGACCTTGCCACTCTGAGCAACGACGGGCATATATATATAAAAGGTAGAATAAAAAATATGCTGCTCGGTGCTAACGGCCAGAACGTGTATCCGGAAGAGATAGAAGACAAGCTCAATTCCATGACAATGGTGAACGAAAGTCTTATAGTACAGCACGGCAATCAGCTTGTAGGACTGGTGCATCCGGACATGGAAGAAGCTCAGATGATGGGATTCAACGATGACGATCTGAAAAACATCATGGAACAAAACAGACAGGAGCTGAACACTCTTCTCCCTCCGTTCTGCAAAATCTCGGAAATTAGAATTCATAATGAAGAATTCCAGAAAACGCCTAAAAAGAGCATCAAACGCTATCTTTACAAGATAAGCTGACAATAAATAACACGTGAGTTCCATATCACCCAATGTCGGATAAAGCTCAAAGTGCGTTCTGAAAGTGTACATATCAGACTCTGAAAGAACCCGTTCCGAGCCCTCAAATAGATCATATAGAAATCTAAAACGGTCCGTTTCACAGCTCAGGAAGCACCATTTCACAACGGATAATATCCGACATTGGCTTGACAGTTAAGTATAAAGGCTATATCATAATGTTATAACCATGTATCGAAATCACGTTGAATAACAAACAAGTCGCACTTGTTCTAAACATAAAAAATACACTATATGGAAACACCCTGCTTCAATCAACTTATAGAACAAAACATCATTGACAACTGGAATCTTGACGCTCTGACCGACTATAAGGGCTCAACGCTTCAGACACACGATGTGGCAAGAAAGATAGAGAAGCTGCACATTATGTTTGAAAACAGCGGAGTGAAAAAAGGAGACAAGATTGCCTTATGCGGAAGAAACAGCGCTCATTGGGCCGTAGCATTTCTCGCTACACTCACGTACGGAGCAATTGCCGTTCCTATACTGCATGAATTCACAGCCGAACAGATACACAACATCGTAAACCACAGTGAGGCAAAGCTGTTGTTTGTGGGTGATGTCGTCGCCACAGTCATTGATGCGACAAAAATGTCGGGGCTTGAAGGAGTAATATTCATTCCCGATTACTCGCTTATTGTCTCAAGAACAGACAAACTGACATATGCCCGTGAACATCTGAACGAAATGTTCGGAAAGAAATATCCTAAATATTTCCGAAAAGAACACGTACATTATTATAAAGAACAAAGTCCTGACGAGTTGGCCATCATAAACTATACCAGCGGCACAACAGGTTTCTCAAAAGGTGTGATGATTCCATATCGCGCAATGTGGAGCAACTATGACTTTGCAGAACAGGTGCTCGGCAAAAACCTGAAAAAGGGCGACAATGTCATAAGCATATTGCCAATGGCACACATGTATGGCATGGCTTTTGAATTCATATTCGAATTCCTGCACGGCTGCCACATCTATTATCTCACCCGTGTACCAAGCCCGGCAATAATAGCACAGGCATTCACAGACATAAAACCGGCCGTCATCATCTCTGTGCCTCTCATTATCGAAAAGATAATCCGCAAAAAGGTATTCCCCAAAATACAGAACAACCGTATGCGCATCCTGCTCAATATGCCATACGTAAGCAAAAAAGTGAACCAGAAAATATGCGAGCAGGTTACAAATGCATTTGGCGGTAACTTCTATGAGATAATAATCGGAGGCGCTGCTTTCAATCAGGAGGTGGAATCATTCTTGAAAAAAATCAACTTCCCTTATACCGTAGGATACGGTTCAACAGAGTGTGCACCCATAATATGTTACTCTGATTACAAGACATTCGTGCCCGGTTCATGCGGTAGAGCTGTCGTACATATGGAGGTGAAGATAGACAGTCCAGATCCAGAAAATATTCCAGGAGAGATTCTTGCCAAAGGTATGAATGTCATGCTCGGATATTATAAGAACGAGGAAGCGACAAAAGAAACCATCGATAAAGACGGATGGTATCATACGGGAGACCTCGGAACTATGGATGCACAGGGCAATGTATTCATCAAAGGACGCTCAAAGAATATGCTGCTCGGTGCAAATGGACAGAACATTTTCCCTGAAGAAATAGAAGACAAGCTCAATTCCATGACAATGGTAAACGAAAGCCTTGTCATACAAAAAGGAGAGACACTTATCGGACTCGTATATCCCGACTATGACGAAGCACACGCCATGGGACTTACGGATGATGATCTTGCACAGGTGATGGAACAAAACAGGCAAAGTCTTAACGAGATATTGCCGGCTTATTGCAGACTAAGCTCAATCAGACTCCATCCTGAGGAATTTCAGAAAACGCCTAAAAAGAGCATCAAACGATATCTTTATACCGAATAAAGATCTAACGAGCATCAGCCCGGCAGGGCCCTTACTCTTGAGAGTGTTTCCGGAGTCATCTGCAAATAGCTTGCGATATATACCAGCGGTGCACGCAGAACTACTTGTGGCATAAGCTTACACATGCGTTTATATCTGTTCTGCGCAGTTTCGAAACGAACAAGATCTGCGTGTACCTGCGATATTATCAGACTCTCCTCAAGTATCTTTCTATACAGCAGCTGTATGTTCACATTGTGCAAAGCCACGCGCTCCAAGTCAACCTTTGGCAAAGCAAACAATACCGTTGCCTCAAGAGCCTCAACCTCTATTTTCGAAGGTTCTTCCTTAAAAAGACTTTCTATACACATGAAAATTGTGTGATCCTCTCCCAAGTGTTCCGTAACCTCTTTATCATATTTGTAATAATACTGCCTGATAAGGCCTTTATCAATATAATAAATATTACGGCATACATCTCCACTTTTAAGTATTGTCTCGCCTTTACGAAACTTCATAGGTATCAAAATACTTTCAAGAAGATCAAGCTCATCGTGAGTCATCGTGCTATATTTACGCGCCAACTCACGTGCGACATCCCGCTTTGAACTGACAGGTTCTTTCATTTCTGACTCTATTTTCTTGTTATATGTTATACGTTATGCTTCAGTCTAATTTAAGTACTGCAAGAAATGCCTTTTGAGGTACTTCCACATTACCTATCTGCTTCATACGTTTCTTACCGCGTTTCTGCTTCTCCAGCAACTTGCGCTTACGGCTCACGTCACCTCCATAGCATTTCGCAGTAACATCCTTACGCACGCATTTGATTGTCTCGCGTGCCACAATCTTCGATCCTATCGCAGCCTGTATGGCAATATCAAACTGCTGGCGCGGTATGAGATCCTTAAGTTTCTCACACATCCTTCGTCCTAACACTACTGCATTATCCTGATGTGCGAGAGCCGACAAGGCATCGACAGGCTCACCATTGAGCAGAATGTCAAGCTTTGCCAGCTTTGACGGACGGAATCCGTCAAGGTGATAGTCGAACGAGGCATAGCCCTTGCTTATCGACTTGAGCTTGTCATAGAAGTCTATCACAATCTCAGCCAGAGGCAGCATGAAATAAAGCTCCACTCTGTTTCCGCTGACAAACTCCTGCTTTACGAGCTCTCCACGCTTATCGAGACACAAAGTCATAATCGGTCCGATATAATTTGCAGTGGTGATTATGCTCGCCTTTATGTATGGTTCTTCTATATGATCAATCAATGTTGGGTCAGGCAACCCAGACGGATTGTGCACTTCCTTTACATTACCGTGCTTGTCATACACCATATACGACACGTTCGGCACCGTAGTTATGACATCCATGTTGAACTCGCGGTCGAGTCTCTCCTGCACAATCTCCATATGGAGCAGTCCGAGGAATCCACATCTGAAACCGAATCCCAATGCCACCGACGACTCCGGCGAGAATGTCAGAGACGCGTCGTTGAGCTGTAGTTTCTCCAACGACGACCTGAGATTCTCATAATCCACAGGATCTATCGGATAAACACCGGCGAAAACCATAGGCTTCACTTCCTGGAATCCGGATATGGCTTTGGTACACGGTCTGTCGACATGGGTGATCGTATCACCAACCTTCACCTCCGTCGCATCCTTAATACCGCTTATGATGTAACCCACCTCGCCGGTAGTAAGCATATCGCGAGGCACCATGTCCATCTTAAGTACCCCCACTTCGTCGGCATCATACTCCATTCCGGTATTGAAGAACTTCACCTTGTCGCCCTTCCTTATACTTCCATTCTCTATCTTGAAGTATGCGATAATACCTCTGAACGAATTGAACACCGAGTCGAAGATAAGAGCCTGCAACGGTGCGTCAGGATCACCCGTAGGATGAGGGACACGAGTCACAACCGCCTTAAGAATATCATCTACTCCCTCTCCCGTCTTACCGGAAGCACGTATTATGTCAGTGCGGTCGCAATCGATAAGATCAATGATCTCATCTTCCACCTCATCCGGCATCGCGCTCGGCATATCAATCTTGTTGATCACGGGAATGATCTCCAGGTCATGGTCTATCGCCATATACAAGTTTGATATTGTCTGTGCCTGCACACCCTGTGTGGCATCCACCACCAGCAGCGCACCTTCACACGCGGCAATGCTTCGTGAGACCTCATAAGAGAAATCCACGTGTCCCGGAGTGTCTATAAGATTAAGAATATATTTCTCACCTTCATACTCATACTCCATCTGGATGGCATGACTCTTTATGGTTATACCACGCTCTCTCTCCAGATCCATGTCATCCAACATCTGACCCTCGGTTATCTTTATAGTGTTCGTACGTTCGAGCAAACGGTCTGCCAATGTTGACTTTCCGTGATCTATATGAGCAATAATACAGAAGTTTCTTATATTCTTCATCAATATTCCTTGGTTTATATGACAATTAAAAACAATGTGCCGGCCAAAACACAACAGATATTTGACCGGTTCTCATCCATCTTCGTTATGTGAAACTGTGCAGACAGACAGGAAGAATAATTGTTTCCACTTTCCCGGGCACAATATATTATCTTATGCAAAGATAGTGCAAAATTCTGGAATTTAGACTATCTTTGCACAAAATATTAATGCTAATGAGAAAGAGTATATTATCAGTTATCATAATTGCGGCACTCGCCTCATGCCATGAGAGCATTGAAGAGCGCGCATCACGCGAAGCACGCGAATACACGGAACGTTTCTGCCCTACGCCGGTTGTCAACTACACACGCACAGACAGCGTAACGTTCGACATGCAGTCGAGGACCTATACCTACTATTGCTCGGTAACGGATGTCATGGACAACAAGGACATAATAAGCCAAAACAAGAACAACATAAAGAACGGCCTGCTCGAAAGCATCATAGGCAACACTCAGATAAAGATATACAAAGAGGCAAAATTCAACTTTGCCTATATATTGTATTCTGCTAAACAGCCCGGCAAAGTGCTATTCAGCGTGAAATATACACCCGAAGACTACAATAAATAAACCTACAATAAAGCAAAAGCCAGGTATGACGATGATACCGTCATACCTGGCTTTTAACGTGCAGCGATGCTTACAGACCCATTTCCTCGATAGCCCGTGCGAGCTGGTCGGGACAACTTGTCTGCTTACTGCCACATGTTATGCCTTTCAACTGTGCCTTCACCTCAGACGCCTTGCGTCCTTTGACAAGGGCACAGATGCCTTTAAGATTTCCGTTGCAGCCACCGGTGAAATGCAGGTCGGTTATAACACCGTTGTCATCCACGTCTATATCTATCAGCTGACTGCAGGTGCCGTGTGTCTTGTATGTATAATGTGCCATAATAATAACATAAAAAACAAAGGAGCCGAACACGTCATGCCGGCCCCCTCATATAGTTTTTTGCTTTTTCTTTTTACTCTTCTACTTCCAGAGGTTTCATGTTTGTATAAACATTCTGGACATCGTCAAAATCCTCAAGACGCTCCACCATCTTGTCGATGGTCGCACGTGCGTCAGCGTCAACGTCCTTCAGGTCGTTCGGGATGTATGTGAACTCACCGCCGATATCCTCAAATCCCTTTTCCTCAAGGAATTTGTGAATCATCGCATAACTCTTCGGGTCGCCATAGATTGTTATTGTTCCCTCTTCCTCATCCTCATCATATTCGTCCTCTACGTTGAGGTCGATGAGCTCAAGGATAAGTTCGTCCATGTCCAGACCTTCCTTCTTCTTGAATGTGAACACACACTTGTGATCGAAGAGATAAGACAGCGAACCGGTAGTACCGAGTGTTCCGTTGAACTTGTTGAACACCGAACGCACGTCGCCTACGGTACGTGTGGTGTTGTCGGTAAGCGTATCTACGAAGATTGCTATTCCGTGAGGGCCATATCCCTCATAAGTAACCTCCTTATAGTCGCTCTGGTCCTTGCCAAGCGCGTTCTTGATGGCACGCTCGATGTTATCCTTCGGCATGTTCTCACGCTTACATGTTGCGATGATCGAACGCAGTGACGGGTTGTTTTCAGGTTCCGGACCACCGGCCTTCACGGCGATGGCAATCTGTTTGCCCAGTCGGGTAAAGGTCTTGGCCATGTGTCCCCAGCGTTTCAGTTTTGTAGCTTTACGATATTCAAATGCTCTTCCCATAATATAGAGTAATGTTTTTTAAATTATCATCGGAGGGCCATGATCTCAATAGACACTGTACCGCGATGAGTAACGTTTTGTTGTTTATTTTTGTTATTGTTTATTATCTAAGTTCGGCACCGAGCTTTGACTTCAGATTGTTGATGAGTTTGTTCATCACGTTGTCTATCTGCTTGTCGTTCAGTGTCTTGTTTTCGTCCTGCAATATGAAGTTCACTGCATAGCTCTTCTTGCCTTCTGGCAGATTCTTTCCTTCATACACGTCGAAGAGTTCTACGCTCTTCAGCAGTTTCTTCTCAGTCTGTACGGCTATCGACTCAATGGCAGCGAACTCGACACTCTTGTCAACGAGGAGCGCGAGGTCACGGCTTACTGCCGGATAACGGCTTATGTCGTGATAGAGCACAGTGTTCTTGCGCACAGCCTTCATCAGGTTGTCCCACAGAATCTCTGCATAGAACACCTCGTTGCTTATGCCAGTCTGTTTCAGAATCTTTCCGCTCACTACTCCCATCTCTGCCAGCAGCTTGCCGTTGCGGGCCTTTATGCGCAACGATTTAGAGTATATATTGTTGTCGCCGTTCTCCATTGTATACATCTGCGGCTGCAGTCCCACACGTGTAAAGATGTTAAGCACATAAGCCTTCAGCTCATAGAACGACGATTTCTCGTCGGCATGTGCCCAAGAGCCTTCCACACGCTTACCAGTCAGCCACAATGCCATGTGCATCTCTTCTGAGTATGCCTTTATCGGGTTCTCGGCGTCTTTCTTTTCCGGATGGAAATGATAGCAGTTGCCGAACTCGAAGAAGCGCAGGTTAGGATGCTTGTGGTTGATGTTGCGGCAGATGCTTTCGAGTCCGCCGAAAAGCAGAGTCTGACGCATCACGCTGAGGTCACTGCTCAGAGGATTCATCAGCTTCACAGTGTTTTCCTCCGGATAGCTGTTCAGATCCTTATAATATGCAACCTTTGACAACGAGTTGTTCATTATCTCGTTGAATCCACATCCCACGAGCTGTTCGCTCACGAGATTCTGCAGATGATGTATATGGTCGTCCTCACCCATAGTGGTAAGCGAGCTCTTCAACTGCGTAGGAATCTCAACATTGTTGTATCCGTATATTCTCAATATGTCTTCAACGACATCGCATGGACGCTGGACGTCAACCCTATATGCAGGAACAGTCAGCTCGAGTGCGTCGTCTGTCTCAGCATCAATCTTCATGTCAAGGCTCGTAACAATGCTCTTTATCGTGTCGTGGCCTATTTTCTTACCTATGAGATTGTCCACATAGTCATATTCGAGTGTCACCTTGGCGTCTGCGATAGGTTCCGGATATACATCCTTTATCTCCATGCTCACCTTTCCTCCGGCCAGTTCGCGACAGAGTATGGCAGCCTGTTTCAGGGCATAGATCACGCCATTTGGATCGATGCCACGCTCAAAGCGGTAACTTGAGTCGGTGCTCAGACCGTGGCGGCGTGCGCTCTTTCTGATCCACGTCGGATGGAAATATGCACTCTCGAGCACCACGTTACGCGTTGTGTCGTATGTTCCGCTACCCTTGCCACCGAATATTCCGGCTATACACATCGGCTCCTCGGCATTGCAGATGCTCAGGTCGTGCTCGCCAAGTGTGTGTTCCTCGCCGTCGAGAGTAATGAACTTGGTACCCTCCGGCTGTGTACGCACAACTATCTTGTGGCCCTTCACCATGTCGGCATCGAAGCAGTGCATCGGCTGACCGTAGGCCATCATTATATAATTGGTTATGTCCACGATGTTGTTAATCGGTCGCAGACCAATGACTCTCAGTTTATTCTGAAGCCACTCAGGACTTTCCTTCACATCACATCCGGTGATGCTCACGCATGCGTAGCGCTTGCACGCGTCCGTGTTCTCTATCTCCACGTCTATTGGCAGCGCGTTGTCATCAACAGAGTATTTGCTGCAATCGGGACGATGGAGTGATGTCTTATAACCGTTCTGCACGAGCCAAGCATACAGGTCGCGTGCCACGCCCCAGTGACTGAGCGCGTCTGAACGGTTGGCCGTAATGTCTATCTCAATAATCCAGTCGCTTTCCAGATGATAATATTCTGCGGCAGGCTGACCTACCGGAGCGTCATCCGGCAACACGATTATTCCGGCGTGACTCGTACCGATGCCTATCTCGTCCTCGGCGCATATCATACCGTTGCTCTCCACACCACGAAGTTTCGACTTCTTGATGGTGAACTCCTTGTCACCGTCGTAGAGCACGCAACCCAGATCGGCCACGATCACCTTCTGACCGGCTGCCACGTTAGGTGCGCCACATACTATCTGCTGCGGTTCTTCACGTCCCAAATCAACAGTTGTCACGTGAAGATGGTCGGAATTAGGATGCATCTCGCATGTAAGCACCTTGCCTACATACAGTCCTTTAAGTCCGCCTTTTATGGTTTGTACTTCTTCCAGAGCATCGACTTCGAGTCCGCATGATGTCAGAGCATCTGCTGTCTGCTGCGGCGTAAGGTCGAAATCGACATATTCTTTAAGCCATTTGTAAGAAATATTCATTATAATGATTTTTAAGTATACTCAAATTCGACGCAAAATTAATAAATTTCAGGCAGTTGAACAAAATAATGTATATAAAAAAGCAATGGCGTATATTCATGCAAAACGCAGTGTATGAATATACAATATGAAATTTGTAAACTTTAAATCAAGATTACCATTTGCCACCTGTAAATATTTTTCAGTGAACATACGCGACTTTGAATGATTCATATAAGCCTCTGGTTATCAACTGCGAGCGTTCAAAACAAGGCATCAGAAGCAACGTGTTATCCTATGAAAAAGGCTTTTCCATCACATGAGCGAAGTCGTCTCACCCACCGACACAGCCTATCACGGATCGCGATATTGCTCGGTAGAAATTCTGCGGGTACTGACTTCAATATATAGACCTCGGTCTCAATCCTGCGTAAACACTGTTTTCTTCTGCCGGAATAATGACGATATGTGCAACTTTCAGATTGTAACCGGATTTTTATTTTTCCATCATAGTTTCCTACTCTACCCCGAAAAATAAGCGCGTATTTGCAGACAGGCTCTTATTCGGACGCAAATATGCGGATTATGAGAGGATAATATAAGGCACTGAATACCAACTACTTATGTTTGAAGGTATTTCCCCGCATTGCAATATAGGCCATTTCGTATGCCGAAATGGCCCATTTCAGAGGCAGAAAAGCACCATATCGCGCCCTGAAATGGGCTTTATCGTACCACGAAATGGGCTTTATCAGAAAGCGGAACGAACTTTTCCGGACTATGTTATGGGGTATATCAAAACAGGGTATTGTCCGAAACATCCTTTATTATACACGATTTAACATTCCTTTACACCTATTTTCCAAATTTATTTTGTCAAAATAAAATCAAGAAAATCTGTAAGTTCGCCCCGCGATTTTTCTTCAAAAATACTGATATCAGGCGAGAGGTAAAGCCCGGGAAAAATCCTTAATTTCATATTTACTCCTATAAATGTAGATGATCGTGAACCATTGAAACTGGGTAAGTTCATAGAAAACATTAAGGGAAAATTATGTGTAGATAAAGAGTATATTGGACAAGCTTTATTGAAAAATCTCTTTCTTAATGATGTTCAGCTTGTCACTAAAGTTAAAAGTAACATGAAGAATTCACTCATGAGTATTGCAGACAAGATATTGCTCAGAAAAAGAGCATTGATTGAAACAGTCAATGACGAGCTGAAGAACATTCCAGACACCGTTCATTCAGCAATTTCATTGCCAATTCATTATCTGCTATAGTATCATATTGCTTTTTTTGAAAAGAAGCAGACCATTGACGTAAGTTTTGTCAATGACGGACAACCGTCTATTTTCTAATTTTATTTCGAGCTCACATTAAACAATTAAAAAATATTAAGCAAAAAATGTATTGGGTCCTGATTTTATTTGTATGTTTTGTAACATTTAATGAGGATTTGTTTGATTTTATTTTGCGATACTAAGTTTTAAGTATAGTGTAATGTATTATTACTCAGCACTTTAATTTTTACATTTCAATTGTAATGAATCAAGAAAATAAAATATTAACGTTATATCGGTATAAAATTTAAAAGAATGAAAACAATTAAATTACACATAACATTTATCAAATATTTTTTTATTACACTAATAGCATCAACTCTGACGAATTGTTCTAATAAAGAAGATCTTTTAACAGATAGCATATCGATTACAAATGGTATAACTCAAATAAAAATTGGCGAAGAACACCAATTGAAATATCTTATAAATTCAGAAACACCAGAAAACTATATTATCCATTGGGAATCTTCTGCAACGGATATATTATCGGTAAGTTTAAATGGTAAAATACAAGGCAAAAAAGAAGGTAAAGCAGAAATAACATTAACTGCTCAAAGCAATTCTAATCTGTTATATGACAAACTTTCTATTGATGTTTCTTCAGTTGCAGTAGAACAAATATTACTTACAACTGATTATGTAGAATTGGAAGAAGGAGATTTTTATACGCCAAATTATGAAATTATACCTTCTAATGCAACAAATAAAGAATTAATATGGCATTCAACAGATGTATCTATTGCTAGAGTTGAAGCAGGAAAAATAAAAGCAATCACACCTGGCAATTGTGAAATAATAGCTGAAAGCAATAATAATATTACAGCCACTATAAAGATAAAGGTTAACCCTATTAAATTATATGAAGTTACTTCAAACAAGGCTGGAATGCTTAGAGATGCACTCGGTGGGAAAGACTCTCTACAATCTATTAAGAAATTAAAAATAAGTGGAGAATTAAATGCCTATGATATTGAAGATATACGAAATATGAATTCTCTAATTTACTTAGATTTATTAGATGTTAAATTGGTTCCTGGAGGTGTTTATAGTGGAGATAATACTATAAAAAAAGATAATGTAATAGATGATTGGATGTTTTATGATTTAAACATTAAATATATTATTTTACCAAGTTCTGTAACTGATATAGGCTTCCATGCATTTGACAGTTGCACGCAATTAGAAGAATGTATACTGCCTAAATCATTAAAGTCTATAGGGTATTGTTCTTTTATAGATTGTTCTTCTCTTAAAGAAATAATCCTACCTGAAACATTAGAATCTATTGGATATCATTCTTTTAGTGGTTGTATTTCTATTACGAAGTTCAATATACCTGACAACGTTAAATTTATAGATGGCAGTGCTTTTTTTAATTGTACAGGCATTAAAGAGCTTATTATTGGTTCTGGCGTTCAAACAATAAACAAATTCGCATTTAATAAATGTGTAAATACATTACTGTCCCGTAAAAGTGGATAAATAGTTCTTTGAAATTATTGAAATATAGT
>ENA-ORSK01000324-ORSK01000324.1-human-gut-metagenome-genome-assembly--contig:-NODE-324-length-51293-cov-12.070924_pt1 | contig 51293 bp, 62 predicted proteins | sample MGYA00242192_ERZ509159 | MGnify/ENA primary metagenome ERZ509159 (study PRJEB26280, sample SAMEA2338663) | human gut metagenome | biome: human gut; feature: human-associated habitat; material: faeces...
CCGCCGGTATCGGTAAGGCAGAGGGTGAGCCCCATGGAATGGAAATCGGCCTGTACCGGCTCGATCTCGTTCGTGTGGAAATCGACATAGACTGTGTGCCCAAGAGAGCAGGTCAGCTGATCCATAAGGCCGCAGGGCTTGCCGAAATATTGGTTCTCGGACTGCTGCGCTGCGCGGGCGATGACAACAGGATCGACCTTGCCGTCGTTGAACAGCTCGCTCAGGATCTTGCCAATGAGCACGGTGTATGCCGCGGACGAACTCAGACCAGAACCCGCGGGCAGCGTCGTTCTGATCTCGGCGTTGAAGCCGCCGCAGTCCAGACCAAGTTCGCGGAAGGCCGCGATCATGCCGCGGACGAGGGATTTCGGCGTACCGAATTCACCGGTGCGCACGGCGGTGTGGTTCAGCCTGACCGTAAAATCGCTGTAACCTTCGGAGTGGATGTGGATGGCGTTTTCGCCGTTCTTCTCAAAATCGGCGTACAGGCCGAGGTCAACGGCGGAGGCCAGGATCCTGCCCTGCTGGTGATCCGTGTGGTTGCCGGCAAGCTCCGTCCGGCCGGGAACGAACAATTTCTTTTCCATATATCTGTTACCTTCCATCAAAAAGGACTAATCTTCTACTTATATCAAGATATACTAATTTACCAGTAAAGTCAACCATAAAAGCGCTTTTCAGCCATAAAAGTCCAGCAACATATACAAAAGATGGATGAGCTGACCAGCGCCTCGAGCGGAACGGAGTTGAAAAAGCTGAGGCTTCGGGGTATACTGAATCTATAATGAAAGACAGGGCGGATCGGCATGAGGAACGTTTTTTCACCATCGGCGCTCGGCTTGGCGCACGAATACATATCTACGGAGCAGAACGGCCTGCACAGCTACGGCGGTAGCCAGAGCGCGCATCCGGACGCGACGATGCGCGCCTGCGGCTGCGGCGTGATCGCGGGGCTGGATGTGATACTGTACCTCAGCCGCCATTCGGGCGGCACCTGCCCGTTTGCGGCGGGGGAGGACGGGCAGAGCGTCCCGCTGAGCGTGTATAACTCCTTCGCGTCGCGGCTGCGTCGGGGCTTTCTGCCGCTCATTCCCGGGCGGGGCATAAACGGGCTCATGCTCACGGGCGGGCTGGAGCTGTTTTTCCTGCGCTGGCGTATGCCGTATTCGATACATTGGGGCGCGCGGAGCGGGAGCCTGTTTGAAAATATTGAGCTTATGCTGATGCGCGACATTCCGGTGATCCTGGCCGTTGGGCCGAATTTCCCGCTGTTCTGGCAGAAGAACAACCTGCCGTTCTACCGCCGTGAGTCGGACGGAACGCTCGTCAAAAGCTGCACCGCCCGTGCACACTACGTGGTCATCACGGGGATGGACGAGGAGTGGCTGCGCATATCGTCATGGGGCAGGGAGTACTATATAAACCGCGAGGAATACATGGCCTACGGCAGGAAGCACAGCCTCCCCATACTCAACAGCATCGCAGTCATAAGACCCAAAGTGCGCTGATACTGCTATAAAGATCACGGCGGAAAATTTTGCCGTGATTTTTTTGATTTCAGACTTGACAAAACGGGCATCTAGTGCTTTAATACAACTTACCTACCAAGTAAGTGGTACTTGTGTGGGAGGCTTTTGATATGAGAATATATGACGCATATTTCCGATGTTGCAGGAAGCTGCATTTTAACTGACCGAAAACTGTAAAAATATAAATTATAAAATAAAAGGAGATATCGTTATGTCCGCTATTTATACATCCGCTGACCAGCTTATAGGCAAAACTCCGCTTCTGGAGCTGACCCATATCGAGAAGAAGCTCGGCCTCAAGGCCAAGGTGCTTGCAAAGCTTGAGTACCTGAACCCCGCAGGCTCCGTCAAGGATCGCGTCGCGAAGGCCATGATAGACGACGCCGAGGAGAAAGGACTTCTGAAGGAAGGATCCGTCATCATCGAGCCGACCTCCGGCAACACCGGCATCGGCCTCGCCTCCGTCGCAGCTGCGCGCGGATACAGAATAATCATCGTCATGCCCGACACCATGTCGGTCGAACGCCGTCAGCTGATGAAGGCTTTCGGCGCGGAGCTGGTGCTCACCGAGGGCGCAAAGGGCATGAAGGGCGCAATAGTCAAGGCCGACGAGCTGGCGAAGGAGATCCCGAACAGCTTCGTGCCCGGCCAGTTCGTCAATCCTGCGAACCCCAAGGCGCACTATCTGACCACCGGCCCTGAGATCGTCGCCGATACCGACGGCGCGGTTGATTACTTCGTGGCCGGCGTCGGCACCGGCGGCACGATCACCGGTGTCGGTAAGTACCTCAAGGAGAAAGTGCCCGGCGTGAAGGTCGTCGCGGTGGAGCCTGCGACTTCCGCGGTGCTGTCCACCGGCGTCGCCGGAGCGCACAAGATACAGGGCATCGGCGCGGGCTTCGTGCCGGACGTGCTGGATACCAAGGTGTATGACGAGATAATCCCCGTCGCCAACGAGGACGCGTTCGCGGTCGGCAAGCTCATCGGCAAGACCGAGGGCGTGCTGGTCGGCATATCCTCCGGCGCGGCTGTCTGGGCAGCGATAGAGCTTGCAAAGCGTTCGGAGAACGAGGGCAAGAACATAGTCGTCCTCCTGCCCGATACCGGCGACCGCTACCTCTCCACCCCGCTGTTCGCGGACTGATATAAATGAGAATACTTGTTGCAATGAGCGGCGGCGTTGATTCCAGCGTCGCCGCCCTGCTCCTGAAAAGCGCCGGAAACGAGTGCATCGGCTGCACGATGAAGCTGTACTCAAACGAGGACGCGGGCATATCCAAGGGGCACACCTGCTGCTCGCTCGACGATGTCGAGGACGCGCGCAGCGTGGCGTACCGGCTCGGCATGCCGTACTACGTCTTTAATTTTTCGGACGATTTTCGGGAAAAAGTCATCGACCGCTTTGCCGCGCAATACTGCATGGGCATGACCCCGAACCCCTGCATCGACTGCAACCGCTGCATGAAGTTTGCAAAGCTCTTTGACCGCGCGGACATCCTCCGGTGCAGCCATATAGCGACCGGACACTATGCCCGCATCGAGCGCAGCGGCGAGAAATATCTGCTGAAAAAGGCGCTCGACCCGTCGAAGGATCAGAGCTATGTGCTGTACGCGATGACGCAGTCGCAGCTTGCGAGGACGCTGTTCCCGCTGGGCGAGCTGAACAAGAGAGAGACGCGCCAACTTGCGGAGCGCGGCGGATTCATCAACGCGCAGAAGCCAGACAGTCAGGACATCTGCTTCGCTCCGGACGGCGACTACGCGAAAATAATCGAGCTGCATACCGGAAAGAAGTCCGAGTCCGGCGACTTTGTGGACGCGGAGGGGCATGTCCTCGGCCGTCACGCCGGAGTGATACGCTATACGATAGGCCAGCATCGCGGGCTTGGTCTGTCGCTGCCGGAAAAGCGCTTTGTCACGGCGATAGATCCGGTGAAGAACACCGTAACTCTCGGCGCAGAGTCGGAGCTGTACAGGCGCGATGCGCGGGCGGCGGAGTTCAACTGGATATCCGGCGAGACGCCGGACGCGCCGGTGCGCTGCCGCGTGAAGATACGCTACCGCCAGACGGAGCAGTGGGCGTGGGTCACGCCGCGAGGCGATTCCGAGGCAGAGATATTGTTTGACGAGCCGCAGCGCGCGATAACGCCGGGTCAGGCGGCGGTGCTGTACGACGGGGACACCGTCCTCGGCGGCGGGGTCATTCAGGTTAGGAGCTGAAACTATGATATCAACACGCGGCAGATATTCGCTGCGCATTATGCTCGACCTTGCGGAGCGGCCTCAGGGCGGCTATACGCCGATGAAGGAGGTCGCCGCACGGCAGGAGATATCGCTGAAATATATAGAGAAGATAGTGCCGCTGCTGACAAAGGCCGGATTTGTTGAGGGCGTCCACGGCAAGGGCGGCGGATACCGGCTGTGCCGCGCGCCGGAGGATATCACGGCCGGAGAAGTGCTGCGCGCGACGGAAGGCGAGCTTGCGCCGGTGTCGTGCCTTGAATGCGGCGCGAAGCCGTGCAGCCGTGCTGCATACTGCAAAACATTGCCGATGTGGAAGGAATATTACCGGCTCACGAACGAGTATTTTGACAACATAAGCCTCGCGGATCTGCTCGGAAACGAAGCGCCTGGGGACTATGTGATCTGAACGGGCGCGTAAGCCTCGGATTTACAATATTTTTTCAAAATTTTTATTGACAAATCACTATGCGCATAGTAATATTTCGCCCGTGGACAACGGCGTCCATCGGAAGGGCTCGTCCTTCTCCGATGGACGTTTTTGATTTTGCCTGTATTCTGTACGAACGGAGGAACACGGCATGACCGACAGCTATGAAAGCCCCCTTTGCAGCCGCTACGCGGGTAAAAAAATGCAGCAGATATTCTCTGCCGACAATAAGTTTTCGACCTGGCGCAGACTGTGGCTCGCGCTCGCGGAGAGCGAGCAGGAGCTGGGGCTGAACATCACCGACGAACAGCTTGACGAGATGCGCGCGCACCTGACCGACATCGACTATGAGCTTGCGGCGAAGAAGGAGCACGAGCTGCGCCACGACGTTATGGCGCATATCCATACCTTCGGCGCGGCCTGCCCGAAGGCGATGCCGATAATCCATCTCGGCGCGACGAGCTGCTATGTCGGCGACAACACGGATATCATTCTCCAGCGGCAGGCTTTCGCGGAGATACGCGCGGGGCTTCTGCGCGCGATCGCCGCTCTCGCGGATTTTGCGGAGAAATACAAGGCGCTGCCGACGCTGGCCTATACGCATTTTCAGGCCGCCCAGCCGACGACACTCGGCAAGCGCGCGGCGCTGTGGATGCAGGATCTGATGCTCGATCTTGAGCAGCTGGATTTCGCGGCAGGGAACCTCAAGCTCCTCGGATGCCGCGGCACGACCGGCACCGCGGCGAGCTTCCTCGCGCTGTTCGACGGCGACGGGGAGAAGGTCAAAAAGCTCGAAGCGCTCATCGCGGAGAAGATGGGCTTCTCCGACGTCTATGCCGTCAGCGGCCAGACATACACGCGCAAGGTGGATTTCTTCACGCTGTCGGTGCTCTCGGGCATCGCGCAGAGCGCGATGAAGTTTACGAACGACGTCCGCCTGATGGCGCATATGAAGGAGCTGGACGAGCCGTTCGAGTCGAAGCAGGTCGGCTCCTCCGCCATGGCCTACAAGCGAAACCCCATGCGCTGCGAGCGCATCTCGGCGCTGGCTCGCTACGTGATAGCCGACGCGCAGAACCCTGCCATGACCGCGGGCGCGCAGTGGCTGGAGCGCACGCTGGACGATTCCGCCAACCGCCGCATAAGCATTCCGGAGGCGTTTCTCGCCGTGGACGGCATACTCACGCTGTACGCCAACATCGTCGGCGGCCTGACCGTCTACCCGAAGGTGATAGAGAAGCATCTAAATGCGGAGCTGCCGTTTATGGCGACGGAGAACATTCTCATGTACTGCGTCAGAAAGGGCGGCGACCGGCAGGAGCTGCATGAGGCGATACGGAAGCACTCCGTCGCGGCGGGACTCGCCGTGAAGCAGGAGGGAGCGGACAACGATCTGCTCGAGCGCATCGCCGCCGATCCCGTGTTCAAGCTCACGCGGGAAGAAATTCAGGGCATAATATCCGAGGGACACTTCACCGGCATGGCCGAGGAGCAGACCGAGGAATATTTAAAGGCCGTCCGCGCCGTGCTCGACGCGAACCGCGATGTCATCGCCGCGGAGCCTGCGGCGGAGATAAATATATAAAAATCAGGAGGACGCAAAAATGTTAACAGCCGTTGTAGGTATCAACTGGGGCGATGAGGGCAAGGGCCGCATGGTCGATCTGCTCAGCGCCGATTATGATATAGTCTGCCGCTATCAGGGCGGCAACAACGCGGGACACACCGTTATAAACGACCACGGTAAAATTGTCCTGAACCTGCTCCCCTCCGGCATATCCCGCGAGGGCACAGTGAACGTCATGGGCAACGGCATGGTCATCGACCTTGAGCACCTCGTCCACGAGATTCAGTCCCTGCGTGAGAAGGGCATCCATATCGGCCCCGACAACCTGAAGATCAGCGACAAAGCGGTCATCTGCCTGCCCTGGCACAAGATGCAGGACATCATGGAAGAGGAACGCCTCAAGGATAAGAAGTTCGGCTCCACCCGCCGCGGCATCGGCCCCGTTTATGCGGATAAGTATATGAAGAAGGCCATCAGAATGGGCGACCTGTTCGCGCCCGATAAGCTGCCGGAAAAGGTCGCCGACCTCACCGAGTGGAAAAACCTCACCGTCCGCGGCTACGGCCATGAGCCGGTCAAGGCCGAGGATATCCTCGCGTGGCTGCACGAGTTCGGCGATCCCATCAAGCCCTACATCACCGACGTTTCCGACTATCTCTATGACGCAGCCACGGCAGGGGAGAACATCATGTTCGAGGCTCAGCTCGGCGCGCTGCGCGATATCGAGTTCGGCATCTACCCCTACACCTCCTCGTCCTGCACCCTGGCGGGCTACGCCACGATCGGCGCCGGTATCCCCGGACTGAAGCTTGATAAGACCATCGGCATTATGAAGGCATACTCTTCCTGCGTCGGCGAGGGTCCGTTCACGGTCGAGATGTTCGGCGACGAGGCCGAGGCTCTGCGCCGTGCAGGCGGCGAATACGGCGCGGCGACCGGCAGACCCAGAAGAGTCGGCGCGTTCGATATCCCCGCCTCCCGCTACGGCGTGCGTATGCACGGTGCCGACTGCATCGCCCTGACGAAGATGGACGTGCTGTCCTACATGGACAAGATCCCCGTCTGCGTCGCGTATGACATCAACGGCGAGATAACCGAGAAGTTCCCCGTAGGCGAGCGCCTGAACGCCGCGAAGCCCGTGTTTGAGTACATGGAAGGCTTCGGCGATATCTCCGGCTGCCGCAAGCCCGAGGATCTGCCCAAGGCCGCGATGGATTATATCCGCTATCTTGAAGCCGCCGTCGGCTGCAAGATAAAGTATGTCTCCGTCGGCGCTGGCAGAGACGAATACGTCGAACTGTAAATTACAATAAAACACCGTGAGAGCAAATTTCGCTCTCGCGGTGTTTTTTCGTTTTGATATGAAAAGCCCGCATCGCAGAAGTGATGCGGGCTCTGTTTGGCAATAAGATAAGTAAAAAATTACTTGATCTCGACGGTTGCGCCGACGGCCTCGAGCTGAGCCTTGAGAGCCTCTGCGTCTTCCTTGGAGATGCCTTCCTTGATCTTGGCAGGAACGCCTTCGACCATTGCCTTTGCCTCTGCGAGGCCGAGGCCGGTGATGCCGCGGACTTCCTTGATGACCTTGATCTTCTCTGCGCCGAAAGCGGTCATGACGACGTCGAACTCGGTCTTCTCTTCGACGGCTGCTGCGGCTGCGCCGGCTGCGGGAGCGGCGACTGCTGCTGCGGAGACACCGAAGGTGTCCTCAAGTGCGTGGACGAGCTCGCTGAGCTCAAGAACGGAGAGACCCTTGATCTCTTCGATCATAGCAGTGATTTTTTCACTCATTGTAATTTCCTCCATTAAAATCTTTGTGTGCTGCGGAATTATTCAGCAGCTTCGGCAGCGGGAGCTTCAACAGAGCCGCCCTTCTGCTCAAGAATCTGACCGAGGCAAACGGCCAGGCCGGTGATAGGCGCGATCATGGTGCCCAGAACCTTCGCATACAGAGCGTCCTTGGAGGGCAGCTCTGCCATCTCTGCGATCTCAGCATCACTGAGGACCTTGCCCTCCATGAAGGCGGCCTTGATGTTGAAACGCTCGCCCAGCTTCTTGCTGTAGTCGTTGAGGATGCGGAAGGGAGCGATGGGATCATTCTCCGCGGTTGCCAGAGAGGTGGTGCCGTTGAGGACGTGATCTAGTTCGTTCATCCCCAGCTTGTCCAGAGCCTTTCTGGTCAGGGTGTTCTTGACGACGGTGTAGTCAACAGCGTCCTTGCGCAGCTCGGTACGCAGTGCGGTGTCCTCAGAAACGGTGATTCCCTTGTAATCAACGAGGACGCCTGCGCTGGCGTTCTTGATACGCTCGGCGAGCGCTTCCACTATCGCCTGCTTTTCGCTAAGAACCTTTGCGTTTGGCATGTGTGTTTTTCACCTCCACACGAATGATGGTCACGCTCATAAAGAAAACCCTTGCATCCTAAGACGCAAAGGCACATAACAATCAAATAAAATTGTTGATGTCCTCGGCAGGATTTACGGCCAAGGCCACCTGCTGTCTCCGGAGCGCCCCAATATAATACTATACGGAATCGGCGCTGTCAAGCATTTTTTGCTGATTTTCCGCTGCTTTATGACGGGGTATCAAATGCGCTGCCGCGGGAAATACTAACTCCGCGTCCATAAACAGGACAGATAGGAGACAGTATGCAGGGAAAAGTCGAAATTTGCGGAGTAAACACCGCGCGGCTGCCGGTGCTGAAAGGCGCCGAGACCCGCGCCCTGCTGGAAAAGGCTCACGCCGGAGACCGATCTGCGCGCGAGGAGCTTATTTCCGGCAACCTCCGGCTGGTATTGTCGGTGGTGCAGAAGTTCGCCGGACGCGGCGAGAGCATGGACGACCTGTTTCAGGTCGGGTGCATCGGGCTTATAAAGGCGATCGACTGCTTTGACCTGAACCAGAACGTCCAGTTTTCAACCTACGGCGTGCCGATGATCGCGGGCGAGCTGCGACGCTTCCTACGCGACCACAGCGCGATCCGTGTGTCGCGCTCGATGCGCGATACGGCGTATCGGGTCTTGCAGGTCAAGGAGAAGCTCATCGCCGAAAACGGGCGGGAGCCGGACGTCGAGACGATAGCCAAGGCGCTTGGCATCAAACGCGAGGAGGTCGTGTTCGCGATGGACGCGATATGCGATCCGGTGTCGCTCTACGAACCGGTGTTCAGTGACGTCGGGGAGAGCACCTGCGTCATGGATCAGATCGGCGACACGCGCAACACGGACGAGCACTGGCTGGAGCAGATCGCATTGCAGGAGGCGATGCGCCGCCTGAGCGAGCGCGAGAAACGCATCCTTGCGCTGCGGTTCTATGACGGCCGAACGCAGATGGAGGTCGCAAAAGAGGTCGGGATATCTCAGGCACAGGTATCGCGGCTGGAGAAGAACGCGATAAACCAGATCAAGAAGAATATCACAGCGTGATCATAATATGCAGAAAAATCACCGCGGAAATTTTCCGCGGTGATTTTTTATCGCAGGTCGAATATTGTCACGGTGCAGGAGTCAAACACGGCGGGGGAGTTTTCCGCGAGGTAGCCGTAGATGTTCCCGTCGAGCATCCGCTCCGCGGAGCCGAAATACACGTACCCGATCTTATATTCCCCGCGCAGGCGCTCGAACGCCTCGGCATCGGTCAGCATCTCCTGTGCGTCGCGCTGTGCGCCGGTGTAGTCCAACCCGTGATAGTACAGATACGACGGGCTGCCGCAGACGATATTGCGTCCGGTCAGCGCGGCGACTGTGTTGTTATGGTTGTCGTCAGTCAGGAACACGGCGTCCGGTTCTGTGTTCGCCATGATATACTCCGCTGCCGACACGTCGTCCGCGCTGAACAGCCGGTAAGCGTGATCCGGCAGACCGGACACGACCTCGCGCCCAAGCGTGAATACCGCGGCGCTGCAGCCGATGACCACGACCAGCGCGAGGAATGCCGCGCGGAGCGGCTTCGTCTTCAGCCTTTCGACGAGCAGCATTATGAAGTCTGCAACCAGAAAGCAGGCGAACAGATAAGCAACATAGAAGAGCTTGTTATTGTCATACGGATTGGGCTGGAACAGTACGATTTCGCCGAGGACGAATATCAGCGCCGCTCCGGAGAATACGGGGCGCTGCTCGCGCGGGCAGAACACCAGTGCGAATGGGGTCATTGCGAACACGAGGCCGACGTTTTTCAGCCAGAACCAGAGCCAGTTCTCCTGCCCCTGATTCACCCAGTCCAGCCCAATGCGCAGAAAATGCGAGTTGCCCTCGACGGAGCGCAGCGTCCACAGCATGAGCTGCGGCGCGGCGAGCAGCACCGCGGGCAGTCCGAAGCGCAGCCAGCGGCGGAACCACGCCATGCACAGCCCGTCGCGGCGGAGAGAATAGAGCAGCCAGCAGAACGCGACAAGCCCCAGCGCAAAATAGGAGTGCGTGTGTATCATCGGCAGCAGCCCGCCAAAGATGCCCGCCGGTAGCCACGCGCGCTCGTCGCCGCGGAACACAGCGCGGTACAGCAGGTACAGTATCGCAAACAGCGCTGCCCAGCCGAACAGCGTCGCGCGCTGCGGCAGCAGCATGTCCGCGATGACGTTCACCCAGCGGATGCCGCGGTCGGTGAGATTCGTCGGCGTGGTGTAAAAGCCGGTGAAAAGCTCGGTCAGGCTGTAGTCACCCATGAAATATATCATGCCGAGACCGCCGTTGAGGAAGAACAGGATAAACGCCAGCACCGCCGCGCCGCGTCTGTGGACTATCTCGCGGCCGAGGAACCAGCCCCCGCAGAAAACCTGAGCCAGCGCAAAGACCATCGGCACGATGTACGCCGCGCGCAGCGGCAGACCGAGCAGGTACAGGCTCGCCGACACGCTGTCGCACAGGAAGGGATAGCACAGGCGCGAGCCGGGCAGGATGCTGTATTCAAACGGGAAGTTTCCCTGTTCGGCCATCGATGTGATGAAGCCGAGGTGCATACACATGTCGCCGTAGCTGCACTGGCCGCTGTAAAGTCCGCTGCCGTAGGAGCTGAGGGTGTGGGTGCACAGCAGGTACACGCACAGCGCGAGAAACGGCGGCAGCAGGAATATGAGCGGCCTGTCGCCGCGCGGCTCGTCCGCGTCCGGAGAGAACGGCGTTTTCCTGTGCAGCCGGAGGGAGAGCGCCGCTATTATAAACCCGCAGCCAAGCCCCGCGAGGTGTGCGCCGCGCGTGAAGCCCATGAGAAACGCAAATGGGATTGGCGCCCACATTGACAGCACAGTTCCCGCCGCGCTGCCGAGCCACAGCCGCACCGCGAGCCGTTTCTCCGCGAAATATTTATATGCCAGCAGTACGCCCAGCGCCTGCCAGAACAAAAACCACAATATACCGAGCATCTGATCCTCCGAGTCCTGATAGTATACCCAGATTATAAAACAAAGCTCCCGCAAGTTCAATACTTGCGGAAGACGGACGGGTGATACAAAAAGAAAAGACACACGAGAGTGTGTCTTTTCTGGAGCTGCTACCCAGATTCGAACTGGGGACCTCATCCTTACCAAGCAGAGTACCGCGATCCGCGTATGTGCTGCGGCGCAGTGGATACGTGGCGCAAATCAAATTTTGACCCCCAAGCCAGGAACCCCATCATCCGTAAAGTGGGAGAAGGATGCATCAACAGACGCAAGGGTATCGGCCGGCGCATTTTCCAGCATGTGCGTATATACCTGAAGGGTCAAAATGACTGATGCGTGTCCGGCAAGATACTGCACACGCTTTATTGGTGTGCCGCCTAAAATCAACTCCGTAATGTAAGTATGACGCAGTTGGTGTGGGGTGAAGTGAAAGTCAAACGCAACGTCAAAGGATCTATATGGCACATGGTCGCCGACCTTCAGGTTAACGGTAACATCTTTGCCGCGCATCTTGTATGTCATGGTGTGCTCCTCACGGGCAGTGACAGCCTCCCATGCTCGGCGGAAGGCCGTCTCTGAGTACGGAACATTCTTGCCGGTGTGACACACATAGTCGCTCTTGTGAGGCAGCGTCCTGAGGTACGCACCCAACGGTGCAGGAATCGGCAATTTTCGGTGCGCCGCCTCGCTCTTGAGTTCTTCGGTAACTTCGGGCTTGTTATGGTCCCAATGCATAGCCCTCTGCACCTCAAGCCATGGTGCAGCATCGTCAAGATGTACGCAGTCCCAACAAAGCCCTAAAGCCTCCTCCCGGCGCAGGCCGCAGAACAGGCAGAGCATTATAAACGGATATATCTGAGTTCCCTGCATCACATCCAGCACGGTCTGCTGCTGTTTGCGTGTGAGGGGAATTTTTTCTTTCGTTTTTGCGCCGCCGGCTTTTAGCTTGCGGCACGGAGATCGTTTAATTAGGCCGTTCTCCTCGGCAGCATCGAATATGCGCTTCAGCGTGTTCACTATCTTCTGCTGCGATGCCTTGGACAGCCCCTTCTTCTCCGCTTCAAGCATTACCTGCCGGATGTCGTCAGGGCGGACGTCTGCAAGCGGCATTTGGCCTATGGCCGGGCAGATGTGATTATTTATTGCATTCCTCGGCCCTTGCTTTCCCCTTTCCGTCAGTGACGCAGTATTCAGCTTATACCATTGTGCCGCATACTGATATACGAAGAGCCGGTCTGATGGAGTTCGAGCGGCAAGCTCCGCCTGCTTTGCCCGGACTTTCTCGCGCAGCTCGCCCTTGGTGGACGCCCACACATCGACTGACCACTTGCCGGTGGCTGGATCCTTCAGGCGCTTACGATACTGCTTGCGTTTTTCGTCATAATAAAACTCAGGTGCATCGCGTTTTGGCATTGCGTCACCTCCGAAACAAACTTATGTATACAATTACTGCCTCGGCTTAAGCCGAGGCAGTAAGCTCACTGTTCAGGCGCATCACTTCGCAACCGTGGCCACTTCAGCCTCATTCTTGCCCCAATACGACTTTAAGCCGTCTATATGTTCAAATAAATCATCGCGAACCTTAATCCACATTGGATCCAGTACGAAGTCAATACCCTCTCGTCTGGCCAGTTTTGCTGCAGGCACGAAGTCGCTGTCACCGGCAATCAGTATTATCTGATCAACTTGTTTCTTGTATGCGAGCGATGATATATCCACGCCAATCTTCATGTCTACACCCTTCTGCTGCGCATTAAAGACGAAGTCAGCTTCGGTAAGTGAGTCCAGTGAACGCTTTCCACTGCACAGGTCCTTCGTGACAGATGGCTTTAGATTATAATTAATCTGATCTGACATTGTCCCAAGCCGTAGTGCAAATTTTCTGCGCTGCTTCAGCTGCTCAAGAAACTCGGACATCCACGTATATGTATCTGACTTATCTAAGTCAACATTTGCCCTTTTTAGTGGATGGTAAACACTTCGGCGTCCGATTGGTTCGCAATCGTAGTAGAAAATCCTATAAAGATGATTTCCTTCAGGATCCTTAGTGCCTTTCAGATGGGCTTTGCAATACGCATTTAGTTCTGTTGCTCTATCCTCTGCAGATTTCTCTCCCCACAGATAGCGGGCACGCTTTCTGTAGAATCCTCCGTCGACCAAGATAGCCGTTTTTATCATATCCCGTCTCACTCCTATAAAAAAAGGCTCAGGGATTCAGCAGACCGCATATCAGCGCGGAGCTTACTACCAAGAGCCAGTTTAGCAATATAGCAGCGACATAAGCATCGCTGTTGTATATATTATATTACAGCTCTCCCATGTTTGCAACCGCAAGATGTAGTTCTCTCCGTTCAATCAACATCTTGTGGTTGTGTCTCGCTATGTTTAATTAATTCTTGTTATTATTTATCTATCCATACCAATCCACACTTCGAGCTTTTCGTCAGCTCGTGTGACTATCGCGCAGACTGTACCGGTTTCAGATTCTATGAAATCTCGAACCATGTCTCGCAACTTCCCCTTGTTCATGTATCCGACGTCTTCAATTTTGCCATCTTTAACCCTTTGGGCTACAACAGTCTTATCATCGTATGGGTTTTCTGGCTGTTCAGCAAGCAGCAGCGTATCTCCGATCTTAGGCATTCCCGCAACACCTTCAGGGCGATACAACCCCACAGCTTCATACTCGTAGTCATATGTTCCACGCGGAAGGGTCGTTGGCAATGCTTCTTTCGGCGAGTCTGCTTTTGTATTGCCCTTGACCTTCTTGTACCCGACAATCAACGCAATGAGCTTTATTATTTCGGGTATGAACAGCAGCAAGCCGAGGACAATGGCTATAACGCCGCCAGCAATATCCCCTTCTTTGAAATACGAAAAGCAAAGGGAGATGAAAACCACGCCGAAGAGATAACGCACAAACCGCAGAACCTTCATAACGAATTCCTCCTTTGTGCCCAAATCGGGCACATTTTTATTTTGTGTGTTTCTTACCATGCAAGGTATATCATGCCAAAACGCGAGAAAAAAGTCGAATAGGGCAGTATTATTGCGCGGGGATTTCTGCTAAAAATTTTGACAGGAGGCAAGACCATGAAGAAACCGACCCGCGTAATCTTTATCCCATGCGCAGCGGCGGATCCGTCGTCGCTCCAAATGGAAGTCGACGCGATGTTTGACCGGCTGACACCCGATAACAAGGTTAGGGCAGTTATTTATCTTGAGTCATTAAAAGCGCAGCAACAAAGCCCGCGACCCTCTGTCTGTTTTCCTCAGTAAGTCCCGATAGATCCAGCGTTAGCCCATCGTCTTTGACGGTGGGCTTTTCGCTGCTTTGCAGATCATCTGTCGGTTTGTCGGTGGTTCCGAGCAGAAAGTCTAAGCTTACATTGAATAGCCGAGCCATATCAATAAGGGATGCTCCGCTTATATTCGCTTTGCCGTTTTCCCATGCCCAATAGCCGCTCTGAGATACATGTAACGCCTCCGCAGCCTGTTGTTGAGTCATCTTAGCCGCTTTGCGAGCTGCTTTTATATTGTTCATAATGATATCACCAAATAAATATTACCACCCGCGCAAAAAAATATCTACGCAGCTTCGTATAAAACGATAAAAAAGAGATTTTATTATTGACAACGATAATTATGTGTGATATATAATAAATAACAGCGGTAAAATTATAGATGCTGCTTATATTTGGCGAGGCGGGTGACTTCGGTTATGCTCAAAATAAGAACTCTTCGCAAAGCGGCTGGCATTAGTCAGACAGATCTAGCAAAGATCCTTGGCTGCGGTCAGCCAAATATCTGCGCGTGGGAAAGCGGAAAATCACAGCCGACTACGGACAGGCTGCCCGCGCTGGCCAAGGCCCTCGGCTGCACCATCGACGATCTGTTTGAGAAGGATGCGGAGAACTGAGGGAGCCCTACGCTGAAAGGGCTTTTGTTATTAATGTGGTGGCAAGGGCGACCAAAGCCGGAAACAAGAAGGAACGGACAAATTCACGGACTACTTTGCGAAGCGTCAGTTCTGCCGAGAACAGCCCCTTAGCTTGGATTTCTACGTCGTACTCCACTTCGTTGAGCCTCTTATAAATGATCTTTTCTTCACACTGTAGCTCCTTGAGCAAGACAGGCACTTCGTCTACCAGCGATTTGAGCGTTATGGCCTTACGATTTGGATCGTTCTCATCGGTAAGAGCTACAACGATACCGTCATCAAGATTGATATACAGTATATCTCCGGTTTTTATGAGCGCCTTTTTCAATATTCTCAGCAGCTTAGCTGCATGATGAGAAATCATCGTATCAACTCCCTTCCTGTAAATTCTACCAGAATCGGGAGTGCAGTTTCAAGAGTAAAGTAAGCATACCACAAGTGCGGAGATTATGCCATGGAGGGCAACTCCCGCAATATTGATGAAACAGCAAGGCGTACTGCAGGCATGGGCAGGAATGTCGGAAACAAGTCGAAGGTAATTGCGATTTTGATATGGCACTCGGAGTATGACTTTATATAAAAACTGCCTGCTTCGCAAAGCAGACAGTTTGAGGATATCGGATTAAATGGAGGTTCAAACAATGTGGCTAGTTATAATCTGGGGAGGTTTCTTTCTTGGAGTAATTGCGCGGCTATTCTTGAAAACGCGACTGCACAGACTTATTCATAATCTGTCTCATAGCCGAGTAGCAAAGCTACTCTCCTGCATTCGTGAGACAATAAGAGAGCGAGTTCGCTGAAAGCTTCGTCAAAACGAGGATCTGCGCTGCCGCTTATTCGGCTGCAGAAGAACAGCTTCTTTCGAATTCCCTTTGGGAGTAAGTAGTCTTTTTCGTTTAAGAAAAGCAAAATTTCATTCTTAACGTCCATAGGCATTCCATCCATTGGGGGTATGCCTATATAGACGAGTCCACAAATTTTCCGCATGGCTGGGAGCAACACATCAAAGTATTTTTCTTTAAGTAATTCACGTTCACGTTGCCTTTTTATTTGCAGGTTTGCTGTGTAGTAGCCGAGAACGAATGTAATGATTGAAACTACAGACGGTATTAGGTACTCAAGCATAATCAACGCTCCTTTCCTCTGCATTTTATCAAGGTGACCGAAAAATAGCAAGTGAAAACTACCTCTGCAATTATCACAAGTGAGGTGAAGACCGGTGAAAGAAGGCTGTAGGAACATTTATAAAACCGCAAGGCAGACTGCCGGTATGACGCAGGAACGATGGGCGGAGCTTATCGGTGTCAGCGCGGACAGCGTCCGACTGTACGAGTCTGGCCGCGGCCTGCCGAGCGACGAGGTCGTCGCACGCATGGCAGAAATAGCGCCAATGCCGGTGCTCGGCTATTGGCACCTCAAGCACAAGTCGGGTATTGCGAACGATCTGCTGCCGGATGTGGCGCAGGTATCGCTGCCTCAAGCGGTCGTGCAGCTGCTCGTTGCAATCCGCGACTTCAAGGAATCGACCGATGACCTGCTTGTAATCGCGGCAGACGGCATGGTTGACCAGCAGGAAACAAGTGTGTTCGAGGATATCTTGGAAAGTCTCGACGGTATCATCAAGGCTGCGCTTGCAGTCAAATATGCAGGAGGTAGCAGACATGACTAAGCTCATCGGCAACGAGGAAGCGGCCAAGCTGCTTGACGTCAGCGTAGATACTCTACGGCGGATATGCGCCGACGGAAATCTGCCCGTGTATAAGATCCGCGGTCAACTCAAGTATAAGGTCGAGGATATCGAGCGATATGTCGCAGGTCAGCTCAAGCCGGCATACAGAACCGTCTATGCGCAGCGGCAGCCGCGCACAAAAGCGAAAAGTGCGGGTTCCGGAGGCTGTGGTTATGTTCCCGGCATGAAAGTGGTCTGAGGTGTGTTTATGCCTGATACGGTTATCGCGTTCTTTACCGGCGTGTTTCTCGGCGCAATCAGCGTCGTATGGATCCTCGGCGTGATGATATTCTGCAAGAAATGAGATAGGCGGTGATTTTGTGGACTCTGGTTTTACGGGGCAATGGGCAATTCTGCCCGCACGGGTGCGTTATGACAGAACGCTGCCGGCCAATGCCAAACTGATCTATGCGGAGATAGCCGCAAAGATCAACGAGGAAGGATATTGCTTTTGCTACAACCAATACTTTGCCGACCGGTTCGGGTTGAAGCCTGACACCGTCAGCTCGCTTGTAAAGCGGCTGGAGGAAGCTGAGTACATACAGGTGGATGTCTGCAAGGGGCGAGCAAACTCGGATCGCCGCCGGATATACCTGACTGATAAACCCTATCACTTTAACGTGATGGGGGGTATCGGATTTAAATCCGGGACGGTATCGGATTTAAATCCGATACCAATAGAAAATAATAATTTAAAATATAAAACCCCCTATAGTCCCCCTGAGGGGGACGGCGCGGGTGACAAGTTACCTGAGCAGCCCCAAAAGCCCAAGCGGAAGCGAGCGGCTAAAGCGATTCCGGATTGGGAGCCGGAAATGTTCGAGCGATTCTGGCAGGCCTATCCTCGCGGAGAGGATCGTCAGGGCGCAGTGCGTGAATGGGACAAGCTGAAACCAGACCGCGAACTCATGTTCACCATGAGTGCCGCACTCAACCGGCAGAGAATGTCGGATGAATGGCGGCGCGGCATCGGCATCCCGTACGCCTGCCGCTGGCTCTCTAAGCGCCGGTGGACCGACCGAATCCCTGACGACGCAGAATCGGACGAATCCCCGCAGCAGGGCGGCTGGGCAGAATTCAGGGAGGCGATCTTGTGAACGAGCATACTGATGTGAGCGAGATGGAGCTCAAAATCATCGGCACGATGATCCAGCAGCCGGACAAAGCGGGCGAGGCCTTCTCTGTGTTAAGTGCGTCAGACTTCGGCATTGATGCTTATGGCAGGATCTTCGCGGCAATCGAGAGGCTGCGGCTTGCCGGAGCGCCGGTGGATCCGCTAACGCTGGAACACGAGCTTGGCTCGGAGTTCAGGATTATCCTGCGGCAAGCGCAAATCGTGGAGCCCGTAGACCTCGCATATTACGCCGAGATGCTGAAGGAGCACGGCAAGATGCAGCTGATTCAAAATGCTGCACTGAACGTTGCTTACGCTCCCAGCTACAGCGCAGCAGCGTCCGAAATGGACGGGCTTAACACCCTGTTTGTAGCAAAGAAAAACGTGAGGGTCGTTTCGGCGATGGACGCCGCGTCCGACTTTTGCGATCGCGCAAGCGAGGCACGGCCTGAATACCTCAGCTTCGGCATGACCCGGCTTGATAGTCTGCTGTACATGGAGCTCGGCGACATGATGATCGTCGGGGGATATCCCTCAAGCGGCAAGACGCTTTTAAGCCTTCAGATGGCGGCACATCTGTCTGAAAAATATCGCGTCGGCTTTTTTTCGCTTGAGACGAACCCTGCGAAGCTAACGGACAGGCTGCTCAGCCATCTGAGCCATGTACCCCTCAAGAAAATCAAGGATCGGGATCTGAGCGAGGCCGATCGCCTTGCGCTGACACGGTCGGCGGAGAAGCTGAGCGGCATGAAGCTCGACTTTATAGACGCCGGCGGAATGACGGTCCGGGATATCCAATCGCTCGGTCTGAGCCGCAAGTATCAGGTCATTTTCATTGACTACCTGCAGCTCATTGCCGGCGTCGGCCGCCAGAGTCGCTACGATCAGGTGACTCAGATATCGCAAGAGCTGCATACGCTTGGACGCGCGCACGGTATTGCCGTAATTGCTCTCGCTCAGCTCAAGCGGCCGGAAAAGGAGAAGGGTAAATTCGTGCCTCCCAGCATGGCAGACTTCCGGGAATCCGGGCAGATTGAGCAGGACGCGGACAGCGCTCTTCTTGTCTACCCGGTTGACCAAAGCAATTACCGCTCCAATCGCTGGCTGCATGTCGCCAAAAATAAAGAGGGGTTGCGTGATCGATATGAGCTTGAGTTTGACGGAGCTACGCAGACTATGCGGGAGCGGCCGAAGAGCTACGGCGAGACGCAAGCCGAGATCCGCCGCGCCTGTAAAACGGCGCAGGCTGACAGGAGAGCACAGGAGCGGTCGCAAGTGACATTTGACGATATCACAGACAGCAGTAAAGAGCCGCTGCCGTTCTGATTGGAGGTGAGCGCATGAAGATCGGAGACAAGGTCACGTTTAAGCCGGCAGGATTTATCGAGTATGACCCGGCGCCGCCCGGCATTCCGATAACCGTGACCGGGCGTATCGCAGAGATAAACCGGGCGCATCGGTGGTTTCGCGTCGTGTTCACCGTACATAACAAGACAACAATGAACGAATGTTTCAAATTTTGAGAGTCTGGAGGACCAAAGAATTGAGAACTGTAGCCATATGCAACCTGAAGGGCGGCGTCGCCAAGACGACGACCGCAATAAACATGGCGGCGATCCTTGCCGCACATCTTACCCAGCGCGTGCTGGTCATAGACGCTGACAGCCAGTGCAATACCACAGACTTCCTGCAGCGCGACAAAATGCATCTCCGTACTCTGAGCGATATCCTGCGCTACAATGGCTCCGAATGCGGCAAATATGCGGCCGGAGGTATCGAGAAAAGCCGATACCGGGATATCGACCTTCTCCCTGCTGATGACAGTCTGATGGATCTTGACCTCACTAAGGTCGAACAGTCTGCCGCTAACACCGGCGTGATACGCGAAATGCAGAAGCGGCTGCCGGACTATGATTGGATTATAATCGACTGCCCTCCTGCGTTTAATGCGGCATCTGCAGCTGCTTTGGTAGCAGCGGACGAGGTGGTCATCCCCATCAAGATTGATGCATTCAGTCTCCGGGGTATGGCAAACATCATGCAGCAGATACGCAATATGCGGCGCATTAACCCCGGATTGAAACTTGCCGGCATTCTTCCGACAATGTGGTACAAGTCTGATAACATTGTTAAGGCTGAACGTGAGCTTAAAACCTACGGTTTGCCGGTGTTCCCACATATACGCCGCACTCCAAAGGCTGACGATATGACCTTTGAGCAGGAGCCGCTCATAGTCTGCTCTCCGCGCTCTGCGGCGGCAATCGATTACCGCCGCTTTGTGTCGGCACTTATAAAGGGGGTGCAGTGATGGCTAGTTTTGATTTGTCCTCTATTCTCAAAGATGTGCCCAATCTGGACACAGATTCGGCAGACGAGCAGGTGCAGCGTATTCCACTGGAACTCATCGACGCCGATGACCGCAACTTCTATTCCCTCGACTGCATAGATGAACTTGCCGGAAATATCGAAATGTTTGGCCTTATGGATCCTATCAGGGTACGCAGCACGGAGAATGGCCGCTACGTCGTCGTCTCAGGCCACCGCCGCCGTGAAGCGATAAAGCGTATTGCCGCTGGTGGTTCGAAACAGTTCATCGACGGAGTGCCTTGCCTGGTGGATAAGGCGGCAGCATCAGCGGCTTTACAGGAGCTGAAGCTGATAATGGCTAACAGTGACACGCGTAAGCTTTCATCGGCTGATCAGAACCGACAGGCAGAGCGCTTGGAGGATCTTCTGCGCCAGCTCCAGGACGAAGGCGTGGAGTTTCCCGGACGTCTACGCGACTGGGTTGCCAGACTTAGTGGCATGAGCCGCTCTAAGTTAGCGCGGCTCAAAGTAATCCGGGATCGGCTCGACCCTCAGCTCGCAAAAGCGTATTATGCCAAAGGGACGCTGAATGAAGCAACGGCGTATAAACTGGCTCAGTTCCCGCCGGACGTGCAGCGTCAGATTATTTCCGTCTACACCGAGAAAAGTAATATCCGATATCTGTCCGAATATCGCGTAGATGAGATCGGCAAGGATATAACCCGCATGAAAAAGCTCACTTGCCCAGCGGATATCTGCAAAGGCGCTTGTGAAAATGTGCAAGAGATGGCCAGTGCGCTATACGCTCAGGGATATCGTGCTTACGATAAGGGCTGCGGCAAGGGTTGCTGCTATAACTGCGATTCTATCGCGAACTGTAAGCATTGCTGCCCCCGAATGGCTGACGCGAAAAAAGCTGCAAGAGCCTCAGCGGCAGCCGAGCGCAAGGCCGAGAAGGAGCGCCAAGCTGAAGCCGACGCGCCAAAGATTGCACAGATAAACCGCCAGTGGGCGCGATTCGGCGAGGCCTGCAGGGCAGCATCAATGAAATACGACTACGTAAAGAAAACGGCCAAGCTCTGGAGCGGGGAACCGGCTGAAAAAGAACGTGCTTTGCTTGCAGGAACTTGCACAGTAACGACCGCTGCTACTGCACCGCCGTGGGGCTATTCGGTATCGGCTAACGAACTCTGCTCCGCAGCCGATCTCCTTGGTGTATCGCTTGACTACTTGCTCTGCCGTACGGATAATCCAGAGATGGCCGCCGATAACACAGGCAATCGTCAGGCGCTGACATGGAATTCCGGGCAGCCTGAGAAGTCGGGCAGATATCTGTGCCGGATTGTTTATCCTGAGTTCGACGATATCCGCCCGGATGCTTCCTTCTTAATGTGGTCCGCAGAAATATGTGCATGGAAAGGTTTGCAGTCTGGCGAAACCGTAGGCGGATGGCTGCCCCTGCCGGGCGAGCCTGACAATAAATAATGTAAAACTAAGACGAAAGCTTGGAGAGCTGCGGTCTGCTTAACATATAAGGAGGCCGCAGCATGGCAAAACGCAAAAAGATAATCGTAGCCGGATCATTGGTGCTTGAAAGCGTCTACCCTGCCGTAAACAGCCGGGACTGCACAGGAGTCCGCGCTGGGAAACGCAAAATCAGCAGTGAAGCCCAAAGACGGATGAATGCGATATACAGCTACCAAAAGCTCGAACTGCTCCTCGCAGCGAATTTTACTGAAGGAGACTTAGTCTGTACATTAACCTATGACGACTGGCATTTACCGGAGTCGCGTAAGGTTGCCGAAGGAAAGCTCAAGTATTTCCGCCAGAAGCTGTCGGCTACAAGGAAGCGGCGCGGAGAGACTCTCATAATGTTTTGGAATTCCGAGCATCGCCACGGTGACGGCCGTTGGCATCATCACTGCGTAATCAACTCTACCGGCAATGACTACACCGAAATCCTCAATCTATGGGGGCAAGGTGAAGTCGAGTTCACGCCGCTGCGCGTTGATCGAGAGGAGAACTATGCAACGCTTGCGCGGTACATGGCGAAGGAGGAGCGTGAGCGCGTCGGTCAGAGGAGTTGGAGTTACACCCGCAACGCTCGTAAACCGGAAGTTGAGACCTATCTTGTTCCGAATGATGAGAAGTTAAAGCCGCCAAGGACAGCAATCGTATTTGAGGACACGGGCGACGTGCAGACCGAATACGGACATTATCGCTTCATTAAGTACCTGTGTGCTAGCTCATCCGTCGCGCGGCGGCGAGCGCGTCGCAGGCGCAGATAATGCTTTTTATATATTTTTCTGTCTCGAAATATGTGTTATTAAAAGGAGAAAGTATGCCGAAAGTATTGCAAACACAAGGAAAGTCTGATATACTGTATAGCGTAAGGGACGGATTCTTAATCTGCCCTATCTGCCGCCGTAACAAACGGCTGCTAAAGATCTCTCCAGAAACGAAAGCCCACGGGCTGATCGTCTACTGCAGGGATTGCAAAAATGAAATTCGGGTCGACATCGACCGCGGCCAGTGCTTTGAGAGCCGGAGCCAGTGACATGCACATATGTGCAGTTGTGTCATTGGCTCCGGCTCTTTTGTCGTCTGGCCTGATTGCGTGGAGGTGATAGCCCATGCCTGGCTTTGACTACAGCCGAGCAAATAAGCGCTGGCAGCGCCTACGCAAGCTCGCGCTTAGGCGCGATAAACATCGCTGCCAAGAGGCGGCACGATACGGTATCTCAGCCGACGCGGAAGTGGTGCATCACATCTGGCCTGCCGAGGATTACCCGGAATATGCGTACTGCCTTTGGAATCTCGTGTCGCTGTCGGCCGCAGCACACGACCGGATGCACGATCGTGTTACCCGTAAGCTGACCGCTCTCGGTGAACGTTGGCGCAGAAAGACAACCCCCCCACCCCTTCACCGCGAAGAAATGGGGAGCTCACAGCTGGGCGGGGAACTCCGCGCACACGCGGCAGAAAATTTTTCGGCGGAGATTTTATCCGCCCCGCGCGAACAAGAATAGCGCGCACGCACATGGGCGGGACGCGGGCGCAGGGGCACGCACATCAACACGGAGGCACATCATGGGCAAAGAGCAAACCTACAAAGACCAGCTTTCCGAGCTGGGCGTATACAATCCCGCTTTTGACGGCGAGATCCGTCAGCTCTGCATCCTTGAGCGCGAGCTGAGCCGCACGATGAAGGCATGGAAAGCCACGGGCAAGGATTCAGACACGCCGCCTTCCGTGCTCGACCCGCTTTATGCATCCATTCAGGCGCAGCGCCGCGATATCCTCGCGCATCGTGATGCTCTGGGACTGACGCCGAAGGCCTTAAAGCGGCTCCGCGGTATGCAGCCGGCTGTCAACAGCGAGGATAACCCCGACCGCGTGGCTAATGCCGGGTTCGCCCGTGTGCTCGACGCCATAGTACAAAAAGCCGATGGGTGACGGAGCGCATGAGACCGTTGTCAACCGGTATGTAGAGCAGACCATCGCGGATCCGGATATCGGCATTGACGTCAAAAGCGCCTGCAAGCGCTATCTTGCCGACCGCGCGGACTCGCGCTGGGAGTTTAAGCCGCAGGTCGCCGAGTTCTGTATTGAAGCTATCGAAAACCTGTTCTGTCACCAGCAGGGTGAGGACCTTTACGGCCGACCGTTGCGAGGTACGCCATTTATTCTCCAGCCCTGGCAGCTATTCGTCACGTACAACATCTGCGGCTTTCATCTGCCTGGCACAGTAATTAGGCGCTTCCAGGAAGCCTTCCTAATGCTATCTCGCAAGAATGGCAAAACGCCTTATGCGACCGCGCTGGCGTGGTCGCTCGGACTGTACTACTCCTCATCGTACAGCAAAATCAAGACCGTCGCCGGCTCTCTGAAGCAGAATATGGAGGGGTTTCGTTTCCTCGCCTACAACCTTCATCGGCTCGGCCTGACCGTAGCGGAGGATCCTGACCGGGGCCTAAGGATGTTGGATAGCTCTCTCGGCCACTCCTTCAGCGGAAAAGTATGGCATGACGGCATAATTGACTATGAGGCTCTGGCTTATAAACCCGAATTATTTGATGCTTTTAACGCAAACCTCATTCACCTTGACGAGCTGGAGCTATATAAGAATGCAATACCGTACGGCCGCTTGAAGGATGCGACGAAGGCCTATTCGAACAAGTTGATCCTTGCCACGACTACTGCCGGCGACGACGGCAACGGGTTCTGCGCGCAGCGATTGAATTACTGCTCGAAGATAGTCCGCGGCCAGATAACCGGCGCTGACGCGGACCGGATTTTTGCGTTCATCGCCCGCGCGGACGCTGATCCTGAGACCGGAGAGGTGGATTACCTGTCTCCCATTGCGCACAGACAGGCGAATCCGTCATGGGGCGTAACTATCAGGCCGGAGGATATGATGGCCTCGGCGAAGCAGGCGCAAAACGATCCGCAAATGCGCAAAGAGTTCCTGACTCGGTCGCTTAATGTCTTCGTAAACAGCTACAGGGCGTGGTTTGATCTTGCTGAAGTTGCAGCCAGTGATGCGAAATACGATTGGTCGCTTTCGGAGCTGGCGCGGCTTGTCAAGCGCTGGTATGGCGGCGCGGATCTCTCGAAGCTGCATGACCTCACCGCCGCTGCGCTTGTCGGCGAAATCCCGGCCGCAGCGGCTGCTACGGACGGCTGGACGCCGCCGGAAGACGTACTGGTGATCATACCGCACTGCTGGTTTCCCGTTGTGGCCGCAGCGGCCAAGGCTGATGAAGATCAGATCCCGTTGTTTGGCTGGCGGGATGACGGGTGGCTTGATATGCCGAATACTGCATCGATGAACCCGACCGAACCCGTACGCCAATTCAAGAAATGGCGTGCTGCCGGCTTCAACATCCACAAAGTCGGGCATGACCGAAAGTTTGCGGCACCGTATTATGCCGCTATGAAGCAAGCCGGTTTCACTGTTGTAGATCAGCCGCAGCTCTATATGCAGAAGTCTGGCGGCTTCCGGTATATTGAGCACAAAATCAAGATCGGCTGCCTGTATTATTGCCATGCGGAGCCGTTCGAGTATTGCATCGGCAATGTACACGCCGTTGAAGTGACGGATGACGCCGTTCAGTACGACAAAGTCACAGACACATCGCGTATCGACGTCTTCGATGCGTCGGTGTTTGGCACCATACGGCTTCTTACGGACAGTTTAAATGCTGCCGCGGCCGCCAGATGGTTTGGAACATAAGGAAGGAGGGTGGACGTGTCGATTTTCCCCCTTAAAAAGGCGAAACGCGACCGGCAATCGCTGCTCGCCTTCTATGTGTCCGGATCGGGCACATTGCCGAGCGGCTATACGCGGCTGCTTGATTCCCCGGAGGTCGGAGCTGCAATCGACCGCATTACATCCATTGTTGCAAGCTCGACCATCTATCTTATGCGCAACACTCCCCGCGGTGATGAACGCGTGCACAACGCATTGTCTCGCTTTGTTGATATCGACCCTTGGCCGAATATGGCCACTCGTCAGAGCTGGATAAGTTGGATAGTCTCAACCATGCTTGGCGAGGGCGACGGAAACGCATTCGTCCTGCCTCGTACGGCCGGCGGGCGGCTTCTAGCTCTTGAACCCATGCCCGGAGCCACCGCCAGTCCGTCGGCAGACGGTAGTTCGTACACGGTCTCTTGGCGCGGCGGAGTCTACACACCGGATATGCTTCTGCATTTCCGGCTGTACGCGGATCCGGTGCAGCCATGGAAGGGGAGAGGCTATCTTGTGCAGGCTAGCAGAATCGCAGCGGCCATGCTCCAGACGGAGTCGCTTAAGGCAACTTTGACAGCACCGGATTATAAGCCGCCTTTGATAGTATCGGTGAACTCCGACGTCCCTCTTGACGATGAGGGCAAGCGCGAGGAGATCCGCAAGAGCTATCTTGAGGACAGCGATAAAGGCAAGCCGTGGATTATTCCGGGCGATTTGATGAAAGTCGAGCAAGTTCGCCCGCTGAGCCTCGCGGATCTCGCAATACGTGACACGGTCGAGCTGGATAAGCGCACGGTGGCTGCTATTTTTGGGGTTCCGGGTTTCATGCTTGGCCTTGGCAGCTTCTCTCAGGATGAATTTAATAATTTTATCAAGACCGTAATGCTGCCGATATGTCAGGCGATAGAGCAGGAACTGACCCTTAAGCTTTTGGCTTCTGATACGATGTACTTTCAGTTTAACCGCCGCCGGCTTTACAGTTACGATCTTAAGGCTCTCGTCGATATTGACCTTGCCATGTCCGACCGCGGTTTCGTCAATGGCGATGAGGTTCGGGAAACTGCTTTCCGAGACCCTGCGGGGCTGAAGGAATTCAGAGTGCTCGAAAATTACATTCCGTTTGATATGGCAGGGATGCAGGCCAAGCTGCGTCCCACTGATAAGGAGGACAACAATGCCGAATAACCCTTCATCGGTAATGCGCACGCGCCGTGCCGACTTTCATACGCGCGAGGCCGAGGACGGCGGCCATGTGGTCGAAGGCTACTTCGTCGTGTTTGAGCAGCCCTACTACGTTGACGATTTCTTCGAAGAGATAGTTTGCCGCGGCGCTATCGACGCTGCTACCGACACGAGCGACGTGCGCGCTCTCATTGACCACGATTCCCGGCTCGTTCTCGGCCGTGCGAATGACAATGTTAATACGCTCTCTTGGAGCATTGATGATACCGGCGTTTTTGCCACGATTCAGATAAACGAGCTTGATACTGATGCCGTGAACCTCCACGCCCGCACCCAGCGGGGCGACGTCGATCAGGCTAGTTTTGGTTTCGATGAAGATGATGTCGAGTATGTGGATCTTCCGGACGGACGCGTTCAGCGGAGGATCCGCCACATTTCAAAGCTATGGGAGCTTAGCGTATGTACATTCCCCGCATATGAGCAGACCTTTGTCAGCGCCCGCGCCCGCTGTGAAGCGGACATTCGTCGGGAGAGAACAAGGATTCAAAAAGAAAAACTGAAAAGGAGATTTTATCATGCCCCTCAGAACCGTAATGCTGAATAAGAAACGCACCCAGCTGCAGGCGCAGCTTAAGCAGCTCCGTGCAAAGCGCAAGAAGCTTCGCACGGATGAAGAAGAGCTTCAGGCTAAGATAGACGCGCTCGAAGAAGTCACCCCCGAACTTGAGCAGCAGGTTGACGACCTGACTCAGCAGCAGACCGAGGTCGATGACCAGATTGCGGATCTGCAGGATCAGATCGACGAGGTCACCGCTCAGATCGATGAACTTGAGGGCAGCAAGCCCACGCCTGACGATGACGGCGACGGCAGCCGTGCCGGCGGCGGAGCAACCGTCGTAAGAGGCGCGCAGCTCCGCACCGTGGAGTCCGGCCGCTTTAGCTGCCGCAGCCGTTGCTTCGCCTCTCGCGCCGCACGTGATGCGTTTTATCAGCGCCCCGCTGTCAAATCCTTTGTTGACCGTGCACGCGCCATGCTTGGCGGCGTAAGCAATCACCAGCGCCGCTCCGTGAACGGTGCCGAGCTTAGTATACCGACCGATGTTCTCGACCTGATTCGTGACAACCTCAACGAGTATTCGAAGCTTATTTCCCGCGTACGCCTTCGCCCCATTCGCGGCAATGCCCGTCAGAATGTTATGGGAGACATTCCGGAAGGCGTGTGGATGGAGATGGCAGGCGCACTCAACGAGCTTGAATTTTCCATTAATACCGTTGAGATCGACGGATATAAGGTCGGTGGTGTCATTATCATCGACAACTTCCTGCTGCAGGACAGCGACATCGCTCTCGGCGAGGAGATAATCTATGCACTGGGGCAGTCCATAGGCTACGCTCTCGACAAGGCCGTCGTTTATGGCAAAGGCAGCGCCTCCAAAATGCCCCTCGGTTTTGTTTCCCGCCTTGCGCAGGCGGCCAAGCCCGATTCTTGGACCGAGTCTCAGGGCGACTGGGCGGACTACCACAGCTCGCATGTCATGAAGCTTGACCTTGCATCCAAGACCGGAACGGAGTTCTTCGCGCCATTCCTTGCGGCGCTGGCAAAAGCTCGCCCGAAGAAGATGCCCGGAGAATACACTTGGATCATGAATGAGGCGACGAAGACCGCTCTCATGATCAAGGCGCTCGGTGTTGACAGCGCTGCCGCGCTTGTCTCCGGCATGAACGACACCATGCCCATCCTTGGCGGCAGGATCGAGACTGCCGAGTTTATGCCTGACAACGAGGTCGCCGGCGGTTATCTCGGTATGTACCTGCTCGGCGAGCGCGAGGGCGGAACCTTCGGCTACTCGGATCTTCCCCTTTATATTCAGGACAAGACCGTTTTCAAAGGCGTCGCCCGGTATGACGGTCAGCCCATTGACGGTGAATGCTTCGTCGTCGTGAACTTCGCCAATGTCGAACCGACTACTGCTATGAGCTTCGCGCCTGACTACGCCAACACCGCGCTTAATGCGCTTATTGTTACCAGTGCAGCGGGCGGCACTAAGGACACGACCATCCTCACCGTAGCCGGCGCTGAGAGCACAAGCAATGCGCTTTACGCTAACGTCTCTGGCGCGCCGGCAGAGGTTACGCCCGGTGCCATCATTGACGGCGATGCATGGGTAAAGATCGTTTCCGGCACCACGCCTGTCTCTGCCGCAAACGGCTCTGGAGTTACCGTGGTCGAAGTTGACGAGGCTGGTAAAGCTGTCTCTGTCGGCTATATAGCAGGCGTAACCAGCAAGACCTCGTAAGGTGGTGCCCGACATGGCAAGCGACCTTGCTCTTATGATGCTCAAAGTGGATCTTGGGCTTAAGTCTCCGCCTGAGGATGTTGAAAACTTCTTAGTTCTGAAGCTCAGCGCCGCTGAGGCAGAGCTGAAGGAGCTTTATGATATTGCTATCGACTGCGAAAAGGTCGAAGACATGCAGCTCCAGGAGATGTATGCCGCATGGCTGTACCGTAAGCGTGTCGCAGGAGAAGCTAAGCCGCCTATGCTGAGGCAGGCAATAAGGGACAGGCAGCTTGCTGCAGCCCGCATCGGAAAGGCCGGCTCATGATCTACGACCGCATACTCACCATATATGACCTCCCTTCCGGTACACCGCTCCAGCGCAAGCTGGAGTACAGCGCGACGCATTATTATGCGCCGCGCGAGGTGTATCATAAAGCGATACTGGGAGAGCGTCCAAGCGGGTAGCAGGATTGACTGCTTGGTCGAGGTGCCTTATGGAGAAGAAATAACTGCTACGCAGTATTGCGTGCTGGATGATGGGCATGTGTATCGCGTAGAGCAGGCGCAGCACGGCTTTGATGTCGATGGCCTGCCTGTTACAACGTTGAGCCTTAAGCGCATGGAGGACAATTATGACTTTGCCGGAGCTTGAAACCGCGCTCAAAACCGTATGCCCCGATGTATATGAGCTTGCCGCCCCTCCGGGGCTTAGCCAGTACGTAGTTTATCAGACTTACGGCTTCGAAACCGTATTCGGCGACGACTGCAATATGGTAGACGCGCCGAAAGTCCAAATCGATATACTCTGGCAGAGCCTCCTCAACAGCCTTATGCCAAGCGTACTCGACAAGCTGCGCAGCCTGTCGCAGCCGTTTACCATTGTAGGTCTCGGCTATGACGATGAATACGCAGCCATGCGCTGCACACTTGAATTAGTGGTGGTTTGATGGCCGGCTTCTCTTTCAATGGCATCGATTCCATTTCTGCCAGCTTTGCGGAGCTTGCAGAGATGGATGACGAAACTCGTGAGAAGCTTCTGCGGGCGGGCGGCGAAGCTATCGAACGACACCAAAAGGAGTACCTTCAGCAGCATCATTCCCGCACAGGCGAGCTTGCAGGTGCAATTACGCTCGAAGTGCACCCGAAAAGCGCACTTGTGGTGCCTCGCGGCAAGCAAAAGCGCGTGAAGCATAGAGTGAAGAGCCAGTCTCATAAAGGATCTGGCGGTGCTCGCCGCAGCAAGCACCATGGAAAAACAGGGGCTTCATCCATGATGGATGTCGGCTACTATCTCGAATTCGGCACACCTCGAATGGCGGCACGTCACTGGATGGAAAACGCCAACAAGGAAGCCGAACCGGACTTTGATGCGGCGATAGCTGCTGCGTGGAACGAACATCTCAACAAAATCGGATTTTAAAAGGAGGATACATATGGCATCAGCTACTATACAGCGCGTGCATATCCCGCTTGGTATGCAGGGGTCGTACTTCTACCCCATCACTGCCAAGCCGACCGGCGCGCACCCGACCTATGGTGCGCCTTTGGATATGGGCGCGGCCGTTAAAGGATATCTCTCTATTACGTCCCTTTCCGGCGGGGTTTATGGCGACGATATGGAGCAGCTGCATTTTGATAACTTCGTCTCTGCGCAGCTTGATGCAGAAACGACCTGCAGCGATCTCAGCAATAATGCCGTAGTATTTGGCCACACATACGCTGAGGGGAAAGAGACATCGAATATAAACGATACCCCACCCGACGGCGGCTATGGCTTCGTTGAGCCGATACTGCGCAAAGACAAGACCCTCGTTTACCGTGCGACTTTCCTGTACCTTGTCTCCGCGAGGCTTGACAGCGAAAAGACTGAAGCAGACACCCGCAAGGGTGATTTTAACCCCAAAAATAACGCCGTTAGCTACAACGTCAATGCTGATGAAGCAGGCGACTGGCGTGACCGGCAGGAGTTCGACACCTATGCGAAAGCAAAAGCGTTCCTCGATACCTGCGCGGGGCAGAATCAGGCAACATAAACACAGGGGCAGGTAGCGTGTCTGCCTGCCCCTGTGCCCTATTCGGACACGCAGGAGGTCTTGATGAAACATATTGATTTTGATTTTAACGGCAGACCGCTCGCGCTTAGCTTTACGGCAGAGGCGCTTTTTGCCGTGTATGATAAATTCGGAGTTGTGGACGATATCCTCAGCGCAACACATTGCTTGGAGCCTACGGCCGAGGGCTGGAAGAACTGCTGCTGGATGGCGGCTCTTATGGCGGCACAGGGAGAGCTCCAGAGGCGATACCGCGGCGAGGATCCTCGTACGATGGTAACAATGGAGGAGCTTCGTACAGGCTATATGGCTGCGGAGTGTCTTGAACTTCAGCGGGCTGTGCGTGAGGCTCTTGAGCAGGGGTTCGCCCGTGGCATCCCTGATGAGGGCGAAGAGGAAAAGGAAGTTAACCTCGTCCTTCAGGCGCGCGAACAGGCTCAAAAAAAAACATTCCCCTTGGCCGAATCCGTGCGTGCTATCTGGCGAGGGCTGCTGTCGTGCTGCAAGTGAGTCTGAAAGAAGCGCTGCTGCTTAACCCTGGCACGTATTTGGATATGGTGGCGGCGCTGACACCGGAGAAACCAGGAGGAAACGATGGCGGTACGTGAAATAAGCACAAGCATAAAGCTTGACGGCGAGCAGGCTTTCAATGACCAGATGAAGGCCCTCAATAACAACACAAAAAACTTGCGATCCGAAATGTCTGCACTGAGCGCCGAGTTTGCGAGCAATGCTGGCAGTGTAGAGGCACTTACCGCCAAGCAGGCCGTGCAGCAGGAAATTGTGGATCAGCAGGCCGAAAAGGTTCGTGCTCTTGAGCAGGCTTACAGCGAAGTTGCCGAGGCCAACGGCGAGGCCAGCGCCGAGGCGGATCGATATAGGCAGCAGCTCAACTCTGCGCGGGCAGCGCTGGCCAAGCAGGAAGCGGAGCTAAATAAGCTGACTACGGCGCTGGATGCCGCAAAGAATGCCGAGAAGTCTTACACTCCGATTACTGAGCGCGCAGCGGACGCTGTTACAAAGGCTAAGGACAAAATCAAGGAGTTTGCGGCGGGCGTTGCCGATGCCGCTCAGCATACTCCGGTGCTCGGCGAAGCACTGGATGTCATTGGTGCAGCAGGGAAAGTTGCCGGAAATGGGCTTGAGGTTGCCGGCACAGCGGCCAAAGGCGCTGTGAAAGGCGCGACGGCTCTGGTCACGGCCGGTGCAGCTGCCACTGCGGCGCTTGGCACCTTAGCCGTGGCCGGGATCAAAAAGCTTTCCGACTACGCGAAGGAAGCCGCCGAAAATGGCGATCCCGCATTTGCAAATTTAGCAACAAACCTTGAAGCTCTTAATTCAGCGTCCGCTGCGGCCAAGTCGGCTCTTGGCGGAGTACTGCTGTCTGCGCTGGAATCCCTGTCTTCAGATGGGGCAGAATTCCTCAATGACTTCTCCCGCGACATGGCAGCCGCAGAGGGAGACACGGCGAAGATGGGCGAGATTATGGGGCAGTACATTGCCCGCGGAGCGGAGCTCGTACGCGCCAGACTGCCGGAAATGCTGGAGCTTGGAGGGAATATACTTCAGGCGCTGACCGGAGGCGTCATAGACAACCTGCCGGAGATCCTCGGCACCGCGCAGGAGATAATGCAGACGTTGCTCGATGGTATTATAGCCAACAGCGGCGACCTAGGCGATGCAGCTGTCCAGATAATCATGTCTTTCGGCGAATTTCTGCTTGAGAACGCGCCTAATCTGCTTGTTGCCGGCGTGGAGCTGTTTGCGAACATTTTGGAAGGGCTGTCCTCGGCGCTGCCGCAGCTCATCCCGCTTGCCGGGCAGCTCATCGTAGAACTTGTTACTTCGCTGGGCGAAAATGCCCCGCAGCTTATAATGTCGGGTCTATCGCTCCTTCTGGCGCTCGTGCAGGGCATTGTCTCTGCCATCCCTCAGCTTGTACAGTCTATTCCGCAGATAATCACGGCGATAAAGGATGCGTTTACGGCATCATGGCCAGAAATCAAAACCATTGGTCTGAATCTCATCCACGGTTTGTGGGACGGCATATCCGGTGCTATGGACTGGCTCTATGAGAAAGTAGTTGGCTTTGGCAGTAGCGTCATGGGCTGGTTTAAAGGCATATTTGGAATTGCCTCCCCGTCCAAGGTGATGCGCGATGAGGTCGGCCGTTGGATGGCGCTGGGGCTTGCAGAAGGGTTTGACGCTGAAATGGGTAATGTTAACCGCCGCATTAACGGTGCAATTCAGACTCGCTTTGACGTTGATACCAATATCCGAGGACTGGAGCGTGCCGCCAGCAGACAAGCGAGTACGGTCATTAACATCTACCCGCAAAAGCTCGACGACGCGACAATGGATTATATCTACAATCGCTTCTCGGTGCGGATGGGAGCGGACGCATGAGAAAATTTTATATCGAAAACGAATTGGGAGAGCGCCGCAGTCTGAACGGCGAAGACGGCGTTTTCCTCAGCGACCCGGCCGGTCTCGGCGTAAGCTACGGCAGCAGCTACGCCGAGTTGGGCGACGGCTTTTTTCGCCGCATTGAGGAAAAGCAGCCGCAGGGCACTATACCGTGTAGCCTGACATTTATGCGCGGCGCGTACCAGAAGTACAAGGACTTTGCAGACTGGTGCATCCGCGCAAAGTCGCTTTTCCTCGTTTACAAACCATTCAGCGCTGAATACTTCCGGCGCGTGGAGCTGTCGTACCTGACGAAAACGGAAATCACGAGCGGGACGTGGATGGAAGTCCCGACCGCGTTTGTGTGTCTGACGCCGTGGTATCTGCCGTCGCCGCTTACACTCAACTTTGAGGACGAGGGCGGCGGCACGGTGATGCAGTATGAGTACACCTATGACGACGACCTCGTCTACGGCGCGACCGGAGCGGGCGCGTACGCCGTGCAGATCACGGCACAGGGGCACGACCCGGCGGCGCTCATCATCCAATACGACGGCATGATAGTCAACCCCGTGCTGACGCTCACGGGCGTTGCGAGCGGGACGCTATACGGCAAATGCACGATCTCGGCGGAGTTCGCGGCGGACGACGCGCTCATCCTCTGCACCGAGCGGGAGGACGCATACGCGCGAAAAATCGCCGCCGACGGCACTGTAACCGACCTGCTGGATAAGGTGGACATCGGCTCCGAGGCGGAACCTTTCTTCACCGTGCCACTCGCGGAGCCGTGCATCCTGCAGCTCAACTCAACGGCCATGAGCGGGAAGATAAGCGCAAAGGCGTTTTTCTATTACCGCACGGTTTAAGGAGGCGGCGAGATGCGAGCGTACATAAAGCGTCGCGGCGACTTTAGAACCGTGATGATGGGCAGCGCGGAGAGCTGGAAAATCCCCATTGCCTCGGCAGAGGGCGACACCGGGCAGATAGTTCTCGGCGAATACGCTTCGGCGGAGCATACAGGCAACTGGCTCTACATCATGGGGCGGATATATCTCATCTCCCAAGCGACGCCGAGCAACAACCAATTCACGGCGACTATCGCCGATCCGGCCACGGCCTTCGACCGGCAGGCCGTCTGGCCGAGCGCCCCCGCCGGCACGTACGGCGCGTTTATCAAAGCGGCGCTGGAGGCGGATTACCTGAACTGCGCCGATGCCGCCTATGCGGAGCCGTACCTGCAAATAAGCGATACGGACAATACACCGCTGGCAACTCCGGAACTCGACGACACCAAGCTCTACAGGCTCTCGGACATCATCTCCACTGCCCGCCGCGCGGGTGTACAAATAGATTTCAGCATCGACGGCGAGAAGCTGGCCATAGATATCAGCACGGCCGCGGGAGCGACGCACAACGTATTTTTTAACGACGGTCGCGCGCAGTTGGAGACCGAGACGTACAGCGCGGACAACGCCGCAAAGGTGACGGTGATGCAGGAGCAGGAGAAGGCCGAGGACGCAGACAAGGACGCACCCACGGAATATACCGCCTACACCTACTATCTGGCCGCCGACGGCAGCGTAAGCACCAGTGTGCCCTCTGCGCGCGCGGAGGGGCGCTGGGAGTATATCACCTGCAAGGCCGACGAGACACCTGAGGACAAAGCGAAGGAGCTGTTTGCGAAGAACGTGAACAGCTACAAGATAGAGTTCTACTCCTCACGCCGGTATCAGCTGTACGACACCGTGCGGCTGCGGCTGCATGGGGGCGCGTTTATCACACAGATCACCGGCATCACCTACAACAGCGGCGACGACAGATACCTTTACCGCTGCGGAGAGCTGGCGACGACTATACAGCAAAAAGTTAAAAAGAGCCTGAGCACATCAAGCACAAGAACATCCGGAGGCGGTGCGGGTATGTCGCTGCAATCGGTGTACCCCGTTGGAGCGGTTTATATTTCAACGGCGGACACAAATCCCGAAACGCTGTTCGGGTTTGGGTCGTGGGAACGAATCAAAGACAGATTCCTCCTTGCAGCTGGTGACGCTTATGCCGCCGGGGCAACTGGCGGCGAAGCAACTCACCAATTGACAATAGCTGAAATGCCTTATCACCAGCACCAAATGGTAAACGGCAATAATGGTGGTTATGACTATAGTGGATGGACAAAATCAACTATTGTGCTTAGTGATGCAACAAAAGGTTGGGCAGGTAATGCTAATACAAGCTATGCCGGTGAAAGCGCGTCCCACAACAATATGCCGCCTTATTTGGCGGTATATATGTGGCGCAGAACTGCGTAAGAAGGCAATATTGCGGCGAAATAAAGGAGGCACAACATGATAAAACCAATTACATTTCCGGGGCAGAAGGTCCCAGCCGTCGCGCACGGTGCCATATTTCAACGGCTTCTGAGCGATGGCAAGCTGTATGGCTGCGGTATCAGCAAGTCCGGCAGCACTCTCAATATCGGCGCCGGCCTCTTTGTGGAGGCCGGGCGGCTCATAGAGATACTTACGACGGAAACCGTAAGTGTGACCGGCACGACCGGCTACGCGCGGATCAAGGGCGAGATTGACAGTAGCAAGGCCTCCACTGCGTCCAGTTTTGCGCAGTTCTCGTGGACGGTCGATTACGCGGCATCCCTGACCGGCTTCTCGACGCTCACACAGGGCGCGGTGAACGAGGGCGGTGGCGCGACGTATGAAATGGAAATTTGCGTTGTGGCACTCGGCAGCAACGGCATTGCCGACATCGTGCGCGGTTTCGCCGACACGGTGACAATTATTGCCGCGGGCGCTGTGACCGGCGAGAAGTTGGCCGCAGGTGCGCCGAACACGGCGATGGCCGGGACGCGGTATAAGCTGGTCAACGGTATACACTACGGGACATCCGTACCATCAAATATCGCCGATGACGAGCTTTTCTTTTTGATCGGGGGCTGAGAACGTGGCGAAAACTTACACGGGCTCACATGAAACATCATACGGCAATTTTGGCATACGGCTGACCTATGCCGCCGCGAAAGAAAACGGCGCTTGGTATGCGTGGATAACGCGCGTAGAGGTCAAAATGGCGCTGCGTACGGGCACATACAGCGTGAACAGCTTCGGTGATGTGCTTATCAACGGCGCTACCTCCGTAAGCGTGAACGTAACAGGCACAACAGTCGCCGGGCAAACATACGCCACAGTGTGGGAGGGCACGGGAACAAAGGTCCCGGTGTCCAAATCGGGCACAACCTTAAGCTTTGCACTTTCACTTAAGAAAAACAGCGCTTACGGCAGTGACGACCAGATGTGGTTTTACGCGCGGGCGGGCTCGACGGTATACCAGAATGGCGTGGGGCTTACGAATGCGGTGCAGACGCTCACCGTGCAGGATGACGCTGCTATGATATACATCAATGGCGTACTCATCCCCGCGACGCCATATGTAGGCAAAAAGCCCGCCGAACCGTATCGCGGCAATGTGCCGCTAGGAGGTTAAAGATGGTAGCAATAAATGTTTCGCGCGTATGCGCGGACGCGGTAAAGCGCGAAAAGCTGACCAGCGGTATGCAAGGCACTGAGGTGTCCTTTTTCTTCTCGGCCGACTGGGACGGCCTCGTGAAGACCGCTGTTTTTGAGGGCAGCGGCCAGAGCGTGGACGTGCTGCTCACGGGTGCGTCATGCGAGATACCGCCGGCAGCGCTGAAAAAGTATGGCGGTATGCTGCGCGTCGGCGTCTATGGCGTCAGCGCCGATGGCACGACCATCATCCCCACGGTGTACGCAGACCTTGGCATTATCCGCCGCGGCGCAGACCCGCAGAAGGATCCCACCACAAACAGTAGCCTACCGGTGTGGGCACAGCTGCAAGCCCAGATTGGCGACCTCTCCAACCTGACCACCGAAGATAAAACCAACCTCGTAGCAGCCATAAACGAGGCGGCGAAGTCTGGTGGCGGGGGTGGACAAACAGAAACCGAAGTGCAGCTAACTGCCGCTGTATCTGCGGGGACATCTGTGACCATTGACAGCCGCGCGGCGGAGCAGACCGTAAACCTTGCGTGGAACGTCCCTGATGCTAAGACCATCCCAGCATTCACAAATTACTATATTGACAGAAGCAACATAGCATACCCACGCGCATTTAACACAAACAACTACACGCAGACATGGAGCGCCCCCAGCTACCACGGCAATGGCGATGCTTTTGTATCCGGTCATGAGTATTTTTGCGCGATGGAATATGCAATGGATGGCGATTCCACCGCAAACCTTTTGGGATGGGGCGAAACGATAACGCCGAGCGGTACTGATGTTATTTCCGGAAGCGGGTGGATATATGGCGTGAATAAACCGGCAAGTGTTGCGGCAGCGAATTTCGCGTTCTCAAAAACTGAGACAGGCACCGGAACGATTAAGCACCTGTACTGCATCGACGTAACCGTCCTGCTTGATGCGGGCACGATATCGTCTGTTACCATTGACTATCTTGCCGCGCTGTTCGGGGGGCTTGATCTTGTCCCCGGACAGGATTTCGCCGGGCAAATTACGAGCGGAACGGCCACGCTGACAATCGCACGCGGAGACACGCAGCAGTCCGTAGACAGCCCAGCGAGCACAGCCACTATAAAAGGCGGCGACGTTCTGTCGGTGTCTGCCGGAACGGTGACATTTGTGTATGTGACCACAAAAATCACAGGCGGCGGCGCGACGGCGAAAAAGCCGTGGGCAGATAAGAAATGGTGCGCTTTCGGGGATTCGTTGACAGACCCGACTATCAATGCGTCAACGAAATACCATGCAATCATCGCTGAAAAAACCGGCATATCCGTTGCGGTTTTGGGTAAAGGCGGCACGGGCTACTACAAGACCAAAGATGACGGCATGGCGTACTATCAGCGCATGGCGAATTGTCCCGCTGATACTGATGTGATCACGATTTTCGGCAGCGTAAACGACTGGAACGCTATCAAAAATGGCGGCTTGACGATTGGCAATCCCTCAGATGCTATGTCCGCTGGAACGTATAGCGGCTATGTAAATGAATGTATTGACGTCGCAATCAACAAAGCCCCGTATGCGCAGATAGCTCTGATTACGCCGATGGATTATCACGGGCTGCCTGACGAGACGTTAGAGTCTATCACAAATGCACTTTTAGCGGTGGCGAAATGCCGAAAAATCAAGGCACTTGATCTGTATCACACATCAGGGTTTCGAATAGACGATGCTACTTATGCGCAGACCTACACCACGGACTACGATGCAACAAGAGATACCTATGGACATCCGAGCAATGTAGCGCACGCAAAGTTGATCGCACCAGCAGTTTTAGAATTGCTGAAGGAGATGATGCTATATGCGTAATAATGCTTGCGGGGCAGAATATGTGTTGAGGAGATAACAACATGATAAAGACAAACACCGGACTTGCTGAGTACGCGCTGGCGCAGCTTGGCAAACCCTATTGGTGGGGTACCTTCGGGCAGACGGCGAACGCCGGACTGCTCGCAGCCAAGCGGCAGCAGTACCCCCACTACTACACGGCCACCGACTTTGCCTCGCAGTTTGGCCAGAAGGTGCATGATTGCGTAGGCCTAATCAAGGGCTATCTCTGGTGCGACGCTCCGGACGGCGAGCCGATATACAAAGCATCGCAGGACGTCGCGGTAAGCGGGCTTTACCTTACCTGCAAAGAGCATGGCAACATGGGGGATATGCCCGATCTGCCGGGCGTGTGCGTGTTCTTCAGCGACATGTCCCACGTCGGCGTATACATAGGCGACGGTTACGTCGTCGAGGCGACCGGCCATGCTCGCGGCGTTGTGAAAACTAAGCTCGCGGGGCGTGGCTGGGGGCTGTGGGGTAAGCCTCGCTGGATAAACTACGAGGCTACTGCCACTCCGTCACAGCCTGCACAGACTACCACGCCGACGACCGCCTCGGCGCTGACCGTCACCGGCTTGCCGCTGCTGCGGTACGGAGACAAGGGCGAGTGCGTCCGCGCGGCGCAGCTTCTGCTCATCGGCAGGGGCTATTCCTGCGGCGTGTGCGGCGCTGACGGCGAGATCGGGCAGGACACCTATAACGCGGTCATCGCGTTCCAGCGGGCGCGCAGTTTGCAGCAGGACGGCATAATAGGCGCTCAGACTTGGGCGCGGCTGATAGGAGGCTGAGTCCAATGCACATTTGATATTCCGGAATACATATAGTGAGGGTTATTTATGGAGATCTTAAAAACGTTTATCAGTGCTTGCGGTGCGGCGATTGTGGCCGGGATATTTTCACTTATTCTTGCCAACAAGAACGCAAAGAAAGCGCGCAAGGACGAAGATAACCAAGTCATGATGAAGCTCGATGCGCTAGGCGAAAAGCTCGAAGCGCACATTCAGGAGGATGCGGCGGCGAAGGCCGACGAGTCCCGCAGCCGCATTCTGCGCTTTGGCGACGAGGTCAGGCGCGGCGTCCTGCACACAGAGGAGCACTGGATCGATATCCTGCTCGATGTTGACAGGTACGAGGACTACTGCGAGACCCACCCGACGTACGAGAACAACCGCGCGACGGCAAGTATCAAGTATCTTAAAGGCGTCTTTGACGGACGCCTTGAGAAAAACGACTTTTTAAAGTAAAGAAAGGAACTACAGAAATGACAGACATCATTATCGAAAACATCGTGAAGATCACTGCGGCACTGCTGCTCATGCTGATAGGCGTGCTGGGTACATACCTCACTACGCTGGCCGCCAAGCGCGCTGAAACTGCGAATGTTAGCGAGGCGCTTCGCGCTCTGACAGAGGCCGCAAAGACCACTGTTGGCGAATTGCAGCAGACTATTGTTGGACCGCTGAAAGCCGCAGCTGCAGACGGCAAACTGACACCCGACGAAATAGCTGATCTGCGCAACATGCTTGTGGCGCAGACTAAGCAGAAGATGCTCCCTTCCGCAATTAACATCATCAACGCTGCGGGGGCGGATATTGAAGCGATAATCCTCGGTGTCGGCGAGAATCTGATAAACAAGGCCAAGCAATAAAATCTACGCTACATCGGCCGCTTTGTCCGTACCCTTAAGCTGAACCCCAAAGGCTACCTGTACCCCTAAATTTGACCCCCAAGAGCTGCGCAAGGGTGCTCCTGCCTAATGCTATCTGCAAATACAAAAAAGCCTGTAAGTGTGCTACTTACAGGCTTTTTTGCTGGAGCTGCTACCCAGATTCGAACTGGGGACCTCATCCTTACCAAGGATGCGCTCTACCTACTGAGCTATAGCAGCAAAGTATATGCCCCTTAAAAAGGGGCATATGTTGTGGCGACCGAGAAGGGACTTGAACCCTCGACCTCCGGCGTGACAGGCCGGCGTTCTAACCAGCTGAACTACTCGGCCACAGCTCCGTTAATATAACAAATATAGCGGAGTTTGTCAATAGGTTTTTTCAAAAAATTTGCGTCTTATATCACAGCGCCGCATAAATTTCCGCGCCGTGGCTCATGAGCCAGCGATAGAGCAGGATGTCTGCCGCCGCTATCGCCGCCGCAAAGCCCCACGCGCAGATGCTGAAGTCCACATCGCATGCAGCGTACAGGACTATCGGCGGGATCAGCGCCGCCCAGCTTATCAGCATTGTGAACAGCAGCCCCACGCCCGTTTTGACCGCCTGTGCCTCGTTGCTCCAGTCCAGACTCGGATGGCGCAGGTTCTCGACAAGGCCAAGTATGCCCGTGAACACGCCGAACAGCAGCGGGATGATTATCAGCGCCGCCGCGTCCGCCGCATCGTGGTGCGCGACGAATACCGCCGCAAGCGAGGCGATAAGCGCGGGGATCAGGCAGATGTAAAGGTGGAGCCGGAGCTTTGCGCAGAGCACCTGCTGCACCGTGACCGGCAGTGACTGCGCTATCCACAGGCTGCGCCCCTCAAGATTCACCGACGGGGCGCTGACAAAATTCATGCTGCCCAGCAGGCATATCGCGGCCAGCAGCAGCGGGCACAGCTGCGCGCTTATGCCGGGCATCGAGAACAGCTCCGTTATGTCCGCGCGCTTTATCACGAGCGCCACGGCGGCGATTATCATCATGATCGCGCCGAGTCCGGCGTTGACCATGTACGCGGAGCTGGAGAAGAATCTCGCAAATTCGCGGCCGAGCAGCGCGACGTCCGGAGCCTTGGCCGCCTCGCGCTTTTCGACGTACTTGTTTCTGACCCCGCCGCGCTTCATCGTGGCGGTGCGGATGAAGTTGCGCTCAAGCAGCAGATATGCCGCCGCGCTCACAGCGACGAGCACCGCGCATACCACCGCGAGCAAATCGCCGCGGACGAGCGCAATAGCCGCGCCCACGGCGTATAGCGGCGACGAGCTGCCTACGGAATCGGCGATGGCCTGCGCCTGAGACTGCGCGTCGCTCAGAAGTCCGGTGTTGAGCTTTATCATCAGCCAGCTGTATCCGAGGATCAGCGCGACGCACAGCAGCATACCGATAACGCCCTTGCCCGTGCCGATATGCGCCGTAATGATGCTGAACAGCCAGCCGAACAGCGCGGACACCGCCAGCGCGAAGAACGGCAGCAGCGCGAATACCAGCGCAAAGGCCAGAACCTCATAGCCGCCGACCGATCCCAGCGAGCAGCGGACGATGATGACGGGGATCACTACCGGCAGACTGAACACAAGGTTTATGACGAGCAGCATCACGAGCCGGCTTATCAGAATATCGCCGGGCTTCACGGGCAGACTCAGCAGCAGCTCGTTGTCGCGCGCCTCGAAAAGCTGCGATTTGGCGAAAAACACGCTGCCGATTAACATCAGCCCGAAGTCCATCATCACGGCCATCGCATACACGAGCCAGTCAAGTCCGACCACGTGGAAAGGCGCGGCCAGCACGTCGAACAGATGCCATATGCCGAAGCCCGCCGCACCGAAAGCGTAGACCATCAGAAACGCGAAGCCGATCATCGAACCTTTGGTCTGCTTGCCCTTCTTCGCCGTCGCGCCGGTGAACCATTTGCCCAAGGCCGTCATGCGCACACGAAGCAGAGCTTTAAGCATTGCCGTCACCCTCCAGTTCGAGGAACACGTCCTCAAGCGAGGAGTCACCCTTGACCTCTTCCATGCTGCCGCTGGCGATGAGCCGACCGGACTTGATTATGGCCACTTTGTCGCACAGCTTCTCCGCGACCTCAAGCACGTGCGTCGAGAAGAATATCGCTCCACCCGCATCGCAGTGCTCGCGCATCATCAGCTTCAGCTCGTGCGCGGCCTTCGGGTCGAGACCGACGAAGGGTTCGTCCATGATGATGAGCTTCGGCGTGTGGAGCCACGCGGAGATTATCGCAAGCTTCTGCTTCATGCCGTGGGAGTAGGCCGATATTGGCTGCGCGAGATCGTCTGTCAGACCGAAAATGTCCGCGTACTTCCTGATGCGCTCTATGCGGGCGTCCGCCGGAACGCAGAAGATATCGGCGATGAAGTTCAGATACTTTATGCCGCTCATGAATTCGTACAGATCGGGGTTATCCGGTATGTACGCCATGCGGCGCTTGCACTCGAGTGCGTCGGTCTTGACCGACAGACCGTCCACGTATATCTCACCGGCGTCAAACTGCAGGATGCCCGCGCAGGACTTTATCGTCGTGGTCTTGCCTGCGCCGTTGTGGCCGATAAAGCCATATATCTCGCCCGGCGCGATATGCAGCGTCAGGTCGTCCACGGCCTTTTTGCCGCCGTAGGTCTTCGTCAGACCGTTGATTTTAAGCATTTATTCTCCCCCCCCCTGTGCTCACTTGATGTCCAGCTCGATCGGCTCGTCGAGCGTTTCAGATACATATTTTCCGTTTTTCTTCCGCTGCCGCACGCACTCGGTCAGCAGATATTCTATCTGGCCGTTGACCGAGCGGAAATCATCCTCCGCCCATGCCGCTATCGCGTCATAGAGTTTCGCGGACAGGCGCAGCGGAACCTGCTTCTTCTCTGCCATTCTATTAATACAGGCTGCCGGAGTTGACTATCGGCTGTGCGTCGCGGTTGCCGCAGAGCACGACCAGCAGGTTCGACACCATCGCCGCCTTGCGCTCCTCGTCAAGCTGCACCGAGCCGCTCGCCTCAAGGCGCTCCAGTGCCATCTCGACCATGCCGACCGCGCCGTCGACTATCATCTTGCGCGCGTCGATTATCGCAGAGGCCTGCTGCCGCTGGAGCATGACCGCGGCAATCTCAGGAGCGTAGGCAAGGTAGGTGATGCGCGCTTCGATTATCTCGATGCCCGCGTCGGAGACCTTCTTCTGTATCTCGTCGCGGATGCGGGAAGCGACCGTCTCGCTTGAACCGCGCAGGCTGCCCTCGTCGGCGAGCCCGTCGCCGGTGGTGTCCACGCCGGGCGCCACGTCGTAGGGGTAGATGCGGACGATATTTCTCACTGCGCTGTCGCACTGGAGAGACAGGTACTCCTTGTAGTTATCGACGTTGAAAACGGCTTTCGCGGTGTCAACAACACGCCACATGACGGCGATGCCGATCTCGATGGGGTTGCCGAGGCAGTCGTTTATCTTCTGGCGGGAGTTATTCAGGGTCATCACCTTGAGGGAAATCTTCTTGCTCGCGGACTGGGCAGCGGCGGCCGAGACATCGGGCGCGGAGAGATTCAGCGACAGCCCTTTCGCGGAGCCGCCGTCAACGTCGCCGCTCTGGTTTAGCTTGGTCTTGGCTGCGGGGTTCACGCCGACGCAGAAGGGGTTGACGAAGTAGAAGCCCTCGCCTTTCAGCGTGCCGACGTAGTTGCCGAACAGAGTCAGAACCAGCGCCTCCTGCGGCTTGAGTATCTTCAGGCCGCAGATCGGCACCCAGCCGATGCAGACCCAGACGCAGCCGATGACGAACAGCGCTATGTATCCGTGCCTTGCTGCGCTGTTCACTGCGCTGACGCCGAACGGCGTAGATACGTAATCAACGGCGTTGGCCATGCCGATGCCGCCGATGATCATCGCGGCGATGCCCGCGGCGTAAAGCGCGATGATTATTATCAGGGCGCGCATACCGTGCTTTTTATTTTCAAGTATCTTTTCGGTCATTTTCTTTGCCCTCCATCTTTTTGATATCAATATGATATCACCACGTTATTTTAATGTCAAGTATTTCCGTAAAAATTTTCCGCAAAAAATCCACCGCACGGGACGTGCAGTGGATAAATGTGGATATATTATAATGAATGATTTTACGCCGTTATACGACTTGAAAGATGTAGAACTTGAGGTAGTCCGTCTCCGGAACGTTCCAGAGTATGGGGTGGTCGGGCGCCTGCTGGCGGGCTTCGATCTGCCGCAGCTCCACTCCGGCATCCGCTGCGGCGGACTTCAGCATCTTCACAAACAGCTCCGAGGGCATGAAATGGCTGCATGATGCCGTGGCGAAGTAGCCCCCGCGCGGCAGAAGCTTCAGCGCGCGGAGATTTATCTCCTTGTAGCCGCGCTCCGCTCCCGCAACGGTCTTGCGGGATTTGGTGAAGGCCGGGGGATCGAGAATGATGAAATCGAACGGAGCCTTGCCCTGCTTGCCCAGCTCCGGCAGCAGGTCGAACACGTCCGCTACCAGAAAGTCCATCTTGCCGTCAAGCCCGTTGCGCTGTGCGTTGGCCTTGGCCATCTCTATTGCCGAGGCGGAGATGTCCACCGCCGTGACGTGCTCCGCGCCGCCGAGCGCGGCGTTGAGCGCGAACGACCCGGTGTGCGTAAAGCAGTCGAGTACGCGGCGCCCCTTTGCGAGCCGCGCCACAGCGAGGCGGTTGTATTTCTGGTCGAGGAAGAAGCCGGTTTTCTGCCCGTTTTCAACATCGACCTTGTAGAATATGCCGTTTTCGCAGATCTCCGTAACCGGAGATTCCGGGTGCGTCTCGCCGGGGAGCGGGTACCAGCCCTTGTATTGCTCCAGTCCCTCAAGCTCGCGCATTGCGACGTCGTTCCGCTCAAATATGCCGCGGATGTCCTGCCCGTCATCGCGCAGAACCTCGGCGAGCAGCGGGAACAGCGTGTCCTTTATGCGCTCCATGCCGACGGAAAGCGTCTGCACGACCAGAAGCTCCGAGAATCTATCCACCGTCAGGCCGGGGAAGCCGTCCGCTTCGCCGAATATCACGCGGCAGCAGCCGGTGTCGCTGCCCATGACGACCTTGCGGTAGTCCCACGCGTATTTTATGCGGCGCTTCCAGAATGCCGCGTCGAAGCGGTCGTTCGCGTTGCGGGAGATGAGGCGGACGCGAATTTTGCTTTTGCGGCTGAGAAAGCCGGTGCCGAGGTATTTGCCCTTCTCGCTCACCGCGTCCACAAGCACGCCGTTTTCGGCGTCCTCGCCGCCGGAGACGACCTCCGCCTCGTATATCCATGGATGCCCCTGCTCGACCCAACGCGTGCCCTTCGGGCTTATGACCAGACGCGGAAATTCCCGCTGTGATTTCATATCAGTTCCTGCCTTTTAAAATATTGTGCTGCTATTTTACCACGTAATGCCGCCCGACGCAACGTGTCAGGTATGTATAATGGGCGACGGAATTCAAAAAGCGACAGCGCCTTTGTCGGCTGCTGTCGCTTTTTTCAGCTCTCCATCTGCTTCCCCAGAAACGATGCGACCGTCTGGGCAAGCTTGTATTCAAGCTCCTCGCATGGGATGCTGTTGCGCGGCGTGATAAACATTACGCAGCCCATCAGATCGCCCTCGGAAATGACGGGAGCCGCTATGGAAACGCAGTATTTTTCGTCGTCCGCCACGACCGGCATCGAGCTGCCGCCGGACTCCTGCCGGTAGACGCTGCGGCTCTCCATGACCGCGGCGAGCTGCTGGCTGATGGGCTTGTCCATAAGCTCACGCTTTGCGCCGCCGGCAATGGCGATGAGCGTGAGCGCCAGCAGGCTCCAGACGCAGACGTACACGATGTCGCGCAGCGGCGCGTCGGCCCGCGTTTCGGGCACGGCGCCGCGCAGCCACAGATCGCGAAGGGTGTTCTGCTCGAGGCGGCGATCAAATATATACCAGGTTTCTCCGCGCACGCGGACTGTGCGGCACACGCCGTCCTCAAAGGCCAGCATGCCCGCCGCGGCGATGGGGTTTTCGCCGTAGAGCAGAGAGCCGTTTTCGTGATAGAGCGCGGTGGTCATGCCGTTCACCTGATCGAGAAAATCGTCGTCGATTTCGAGATAGCCCACGCCGTAGCGGATGTAGTGGTCGGTGTCGCCGTCCTGATTCATCTGCGCGATGCTTCGGTAAAACTCGACCTCGTCCACATTGTCCTCGACGGTGTGTATCAGCTCTGTGCGCAGCTGCTTTTGCAGGACGGAATGGCTCACGAAGAACACCACGATGAATGTCAGCATGGCCATGAGCACGAGCGCGGCGGAAAACCACAGCGTGAGTTTCCATTGGAGCGAGCTTCTCTTCATGGCGTCTCCTCCCGCAGCACATAGCCCATGCCGCGCACAGTGTGGATCAGCTTGCGCTCATGGCCGTCGTCGATCTTTTTGCGCAGATAGCGGATGTACACGTCCACGACGTTCGTGCCGCCCTCGTAATCGAAATTCCAGACGTGATTTTCGATCTTTTCGCGGGAAAGCACGATGCCCTTGTTGTGCATGAGGTATTCCAGTAGCGCATATTCCCGGGCGGAAAGCGCAATTTCAGCGCCCCCGCGCTTCACGCGCCGCGTGCCGGTGTCCAGCGTCAGATCGCCCGCGACGAGTCTGCTGTCGCCCGCGCCGAACTGGGAACGCGTCAGCACGCGCAGCCGGGCACTCAGCTCCTCCAGCGCGAAGGGCTTCACCAGATAGTCGTTCGCGCCGCTGTCCAGCCCGGCCACGCGGTCGGCGATGGCGTCGCGCGCGGTGAGCAGCAGCACGGGCGTGGTTTTGCCGGCGGCGCGCAGCTTTTTGAGCACGCTCAGCCCGTCCAGATGCGGCATCATGATGTCCAGTATCGCCGCGTCGTAATCGGCGGCCTGAAGATAATCCCAAGCCTGCTGTCCGTCAAGGCAGCTGTCCACGCCATAGCCCTCGGCGACAAGGCGGCGCGTCACAAGGTCGTTTAGATCCCGCTCGTCCTCTGCATAGAGTATTCGCATGATGATTCTCCTTCAGCCCGTGTGATGTCCCGTCATTGTACCGCGCGCGGATGAGAGGAATATTAGAGCGCGATTCCAGCGCGCCGGCGGAGAGCGCCTCGATGTGGCGGCTGTTCATGCTGCGGCCTTTCGATGAGAAAATTGTAGCATTGCGCTGTTAAGATGTCAATCGAATGGCAATGTGACCGGTTTTTTCTGCGTTTATGGCCGGAATTGAGTCAAAAGTGTGTAGAAACTGAAAATGGAAATACGTATAATGGACTCATCAAACAAAGCGGAGAGTGTCTTTCATGAGCAAATCAGTCGGAGTGAAGAAAAAGAGCAAATGGCGGGACAAGGCCAGCTGGGAGCTGCTGATGCTGTGCGTCCCGACGCTGCTCGCGTTTACGCTGTTTCACTACGAACCACCGGCGAGAATCTGGAGCTGCGCACAGCCGGAGAGGCAGAGCAACTTAACCTCCACCATCCAACGCGCTAACATCACGTCCAAAAACATTAGCCCCTGCCGCATATCCATCCGACAACCGTACTCACCACCTACCTCCATTCATCGCGCAGAAATGCAGGAAAATCGCAGCGTTTCGCCCTCCGTTGTCCTGCACGAATCATCCCTTCCAACGGCGTAAAATTTGACCGCTTCTCAAAATTAGCAGGAAAACAGTCATCCTCCCCAAACCGCCATTAGCAGGCGCGAAAAATCGTTAGCAAATTTCTAATCAGCTAATCGGTCGCGTATGCATTTTCGCACGCTGAACACAAAAAAGAATCGCCCATTTCAGCCGCGGATTCACGTTAAATCCATGTCTGAAACAAGCGATTTTCTTGCTAAATTGGTGATCCCGGCGCGATTCGAACGCGCGACGTTCCGCTTAGGAGTGCCAAAAAGCGTTCGCCTTTGGAACCCCTCAACACCCCTGGAGCGCCTTATTTTACTGGATTTCTAACGTTTTTGAGTGTTCGCATTTCCCTCTAAAATACCCCGGTTTTCCCCGGGTGAAATTAGCAGAGTGTTAGCAGAGCTAATTTTTCTGGGGGGACAAAAAACCAGCCGAATCCAAAATTAGCAGATAACACTGTTCATTTTGTTATTAAATCACAATTTTCATTATAACAGATATGAAAACATGACTATGTGCGTTGAGGATAGAACTGCTCCTCGCAACATACTTTTCATGGTTATACCACTGAATTAATATATTTCTTGAATTTGAACTTGACTGGGAGTAAGGAGAAGCCTGTTAACCCTAATCACCGACTCAGACGCACCACAGCCAGAATTCCTCGCAAATCTCGATGTGCTCTATTATTCGTAAAATTATTCGTAAAGTATTGAACGAGACTTTTGCTCATGCTATAATGGAATCGAAAGGAGTGGTCTGTCCATGGCAATCATTAGCCCTGTGTCCGATTTGCGCAATTACAACACCGTTCTAGAACAGGTTTCCGCTGGTTCACCGGTGTATCTGACGGTCAACGGACGTGGCCGTTTTACGATCCGCGATATTGCGGACGATGAGGAATTTGAGAAGGCAAAGGCGATGCTCCGCCTGATGTGTGAACTCAATACGGGCATCCGCTCGGGAGAGGAAGAAGGATGGGTGTCCGAGGATGATGTCCGGGCACACTTCCACAGCAAACGCAAATGAGGATTGAATACTCCCCTGTCGCCGTTCGTGACCTCGAACGTGTCTGGGCGGAGGTTTTTGAAGCTTCTGCTAGTGAAGAAACCGCAACGAAATACGTCGATGATCTGATGAATCAGATTTCAGCGAAACAAAACTTTCCAAAGTCCGGCGCTCCGCTGTATTACGAGGGCCTGTTCACCGGATTCTACTTCGTGACGTTCAAGTCCTATATGGCATTCTACAAGGTGGAGACCGATCGGATGCTGGTCAGCAGAGTGGTCTATGGAAAGAGCGACTACATGCGTACCATTTTCCGTAATACACATAAGAAGTGATCCATGAAGCGCCGACTGTTAAGCTGGCGCTTTTTTTGTAATAGCTCTATCATCCACCGGCAAATTAAGTCATGGTAATTTTGAATAACTGTTTGTCATAAGCACGCTCCGATATTGTTGAAGGAGGAAAGGAGTATCGAATCATTCAAAGGAGGGGGCTAATGAACTCTACTAATAGCACTCCATCTTCCCGTTCAGGTTGAGCGCGATCACATCGCTGAGGCTTAGGCTGTGACCGCGAAAATCATCAGGGCGATTGAGGTTAGATGGGGGTATCATGTGCCATAAAGTCTGCCCATGCCTCCCGGTATTCGCCCGGCGTCATCGGCGCGCACACGCGGAAACCCGGATGATGCATGAACGTGCTATGGAACACGTTGGAGTGCGTGGCATCGAAGCAGTCGTTGGCCAGGGCGCGAATAAACACAGGCGCCTTCACACCATGAATTTCCTCGACCGTTGCTGCATAGGCAATAAACGGACTGCCGTTCATCAGCATAAAGTCCTGAAAACGCACCACAAATACAGGACGTCTTCCCGCTATAGCACAGCCCACGGCAAAATCAGCGCCCGCCACTTCCGTCATGGGCAGATCAATCACATTCGGACTCGTGGGAATCGTTCCGGCAACACCGCCTGGATCGGATACGCACTCGCCCAGCAAAATGCCATTGTGCTGATTCAGATGGTCATCCAAAATCTGATAGATTGTTTCTCTTAAAGATAGTTTGCCCATAATAGCGTTGTGGAAACGGGAAATATGCGTTTCCTGCATTTTCCACGGCATGTGTGTCGCAAATTCCATAATTTTGCGACGCTATTCGTCAGGAAAAAGCCAATAGATGTCTGCTTGATGTTTTCCATATCTGAAAAGTGCGTTCCTTGTAGTAGTGAAAAAAGGCAAGCCCTCTTTGGTGTTTGTGAAAAAAGTTATGCCGGAAAACGGGCACCCTTCCTTGAGAAAATGGCAAGTGGATTTGTTAGGTGGACAAGTTAAGCGTCAGCTTTGGCAGACTCAAGCAGTGGGAGCAAAACCGCAAGTAAATTTTCAAGTTTTTATGGGAAAAGGATTGCCAGCGGGCATAACCCTTACAGTACGAGTTCTTTGAGTATATAGCTAAGATTATTTCGGTTGCCCGGAGAATCGACTTCATAGCAACTTCCGATGACAAGAGGAACTTTATTCAGTCGGACTACGCTTTGGGAGCAGAAGAAAAGACGATCATCGAGAACAAGTCTTTCGCGCTGTTCGGTGATTCCTCCCTGAAGAACATTGTGCATCATGACATTCGCAATATCATATCATCGACTTTCTATTGGACCGCACGCTTGTCTAATACCTGTTGGAGATAGGGACATTTTGACTTATCTGAGGCTGGATAGACTGCCTGTCGTGGCACTAGAAAAAATCATAGGATAGTGACCGGAAATGGTTTCGAGCAGTTCATACTATTGTACCGTTAAAATATCGACAGCCAGGAGTTAAAAACGGCTCCATCTCATTATTATTCCTTTATTTCGAGGTATAATTCTGCATGGAATTATATTTCACAGATGATATGTTATGAAATCATCTGAAGTTCAGGTCCATGTGACGAAAATGGAGCAGCATATATCAAAAGCCCGATTCGGTGTAAGACTGAACCGGGCTTTTGATATATACGTAGATTTTCTTGCTTTGTCTTAATACTTTGCTTAAGTTTGAAAATTTTAAGTTGATATCGCCAGTTTTCACACACGGATTTCTTATCGGATTGGATATGCCTTAATGTATATCTGGCTGTCCAAGAGCCTTGTTAACCAGCACGCGCAGCTTGGAACGTTTGTCGGAAAGATGCCCTTG
>ENA-ORSK01000348-ORSK01000348.1-human-gut-metagenome-genome-assembly--contig:-NODE-348-length-49478-cov-60.601400_pt1 | contig 49478 bp, 47 predicted proteins | sample MGYA00242192_ERZ509159 | MGnify/ENA primary metagenome ERZ509159 (study PRJEB26280, sample SAMEA2338663) | human gut metagenome | biome: human gut; feature: human-associated habitat; material: faeces...
ATGAGTCGCAAGGGCGGTGATGTGGAGGAGGTCATAAGTGCAATCCGCAAGATTCTGAACTGACAATGATATCGATAACGAGCGAATATGGGCTGTACCTGTACACGGGCAAGGTAGATATGCGGAAAGGTATCGACGGCCTTTGCGGAATCATCAGCGAAGACTTAGGTCACAATCCCCGGAAGCCCAAGAGCGTATATGTGTTTGGCGGGCGCAACCCCAGAGTGAAAAAGGTTCTCATACGCGAATACAACCGCTATGAACTAACGACGATCCGGTTGGACGAAGGCCGTTTTTTAAGGCCGCTGACGGACCCTGAACGTGTCGGAGGTAAAATTAGCTGGTCGGACTTTGTTATGCTGACAGAGTGCGCGGCAAGCACTTCTGCGGTGGTAAAATACACGGATTAAAAGGTTGTCAAATCTTTGATTACCAATAAAATAATTGAAATAATCCTTTGTGGTTTCAATTATTTTTCGTACCTTTATATGTAGGAAAACGAAGAATATGAGAGCCGAAGAACAACTCAAACTGGCGTATATGACCATTGCTGAGCTGAAGGATCAGAATGCAAAGCTGATCGATGCGGTAGCCGCCTTGGAGCGAAGGCTTGCCGAATCTGACGGTCGTGACCGGAGAATGGTTGAGGAGTTCTATAAGGGGATGATAGAGGATATGAGGGCGGCTCAGGAAAAGACTCGCGCATCTTATGAAGGCCAGTTGTCAGACCTACGCAAAACGATATCGGAGCTGACCGCTCAAATCTCCGCCCTCGCGCTCAGCGGTAAGGTAAACGCCGGTAAACTCTACGGCCGCAAGTCGGAGAAATCAAGTCGTCTTGGCAAGCGTCGTGATGACGATGATCGTAACAGCGGCAAGGACAACTTCGATGGCACTGCGGGGTCTGACAGTGGAGCCGATACCGAGGTTCCGCGGAATAATCCATCTTCCGGAGACACTGTGAGTGCCATCCAGAAGAGGTTGCTCAGGACTCATCCCGGAAGTGAGGTGAAAGTTGAGCGCATCGATTACTCGAAAGCGGCTGCATATACGGACAGTCCGACATATCACAGGCTTGAGGACTACTATAAACTGCCGGAAGGAGCATATTATGTGACAAGGAATGGAAAGATAGACAAGAACTTCGTGAAGGTTATCTTGTTCACCCCGGCGAAGGTAGAGGAACACATCTACGAGACGGCCACGGTACGCTTCAGCAATGAGGAAGACATCAGGACACTGGATACAATAACGGTAGACCGCCCGATAGCAGGTTGCTGCTTCGGTACAGATACCCTCAGCTACATATTGATGGAGAAGTTCTGGTATAATACTCCGTTCGAGCAGATAGCGAGGAAACTCAGGGCTCTTGGCCTGCGGATGTCGAAATCGACTCTCGGAGACAATATCCACAGAGCCATTGAGTATATGCGCGGCAAGATGAAGGAATATTGGGAACGGGCAATGCTTACAGCAGGTTACTGGATGATAGACGAGACTCCCGGTCTGGTAGGATGCGAGGATGCCGACGGCAACAGGGTCTATAGGAAAAAGTACTTCTGGAGCATCACAGCCAAGTTGCTGAAACTCTCCTGGCTGTTCTACGAGGAGGGCAGTCGTGGCGCGAAAGCCATCAAACCGTACCTTGAGAAGTTCATCGGGTTCTACACAACTGACGGATATGTCTGCTATAAGGTGTTTGACATGACAGACGAGGAACTGGCGAAGCTGGAAAGTCCTCCTCGTGGAGGAGTCAAGAAGAGGAGTGCCTGTCTCGTCCACATTCGACGTCTGTTTGTTAACGCATTGGAAGAGAACTACGATGAGGCGATGTGGTTCATAGACAGAATAGGGATGGTCTTCGCAAAGGAACACTGCTTCAAGGAGCAGGACATGACAAGCGCTGAAAGATATGCTGCCAGGCTCAAGCCGGGCGGCACTGCCGACTTGATGCGATCGATAGAAGACAGGCTTGCCGACTATGCTCTGTCTGATGATGCCGGATGTGGTGAGCTGCTGAAAAAAGCCATGCGATATGCAAGGGCCGAATGGCCAGCGATGAAACGTGTGCTTGAAAGCGGAGATGTCGAGGTGTCGAACAATATCAGCGAGCAGAGCGTAAGGAAACTCAAGATGAACCTCCGCAATGCCGGCAATATCGGAAGCGAGAGCTCTGCGGCGGACAACGCCTTCATGTACTCGGTGATCGAGAGCTGCAAACACAATGAAATCGACCCCGGCAAGTACATCAGCTATCTTCTCGGCAAACTGAAAACCGCCCATGAAGGCGAGGACCTGACAGCCCTCCTGCCGTGCTACTGCAGCCTGTAAACCCTTAAAATCAACGATTGTTAAACAAAATCTTCCAAATGCCCGCTGAAAATCAATAGGTTGGAGAAGTGAACGCTTACCAGTTTCATTGGATACAAGGATATGAACGGCAGCACCTTTCGTCTGTATCTGTTTGCGTGTGTTCATCACTCAACGATACAGGTGTGGGGGATTGTTTCGGTTTGTCTGTATCCGGGTTTTGTCAGAACCTCTTTTGAGATGAACGAAAAGGACTCCACACTTTCTTTATAGTTGTTTACACCATCGCCTTGGAGCCGGATGGCCGTTTAACCTTGATTATGAATAATAATCAAAACACTATTCTATTATGAAAAAGAACCATTTGATTGTAGTGGCATTGTCTGTAGCCGTTTTGAGCCTTATGACATCCTGTGGAACATCACAGAAGACTGTTTCAGGAGAAGTCAACCCTTATGGAAAATCGGTGGCTTCCGAGCCTTGCATCGAGCTTTATGAGCAGAATCCGTCCGTCAGGGCATACGGACAGGGACAGCATTTCAAGGAAATGACAGCCAGAAACATAGCCGAGTTGCAGGCGAATGCCATGTTCGCCCGTAAGATCGAGCAGGCGGTGATCTCGGCCACCGAGGATTTGGGAATATCCTTGAGCCAGTATGCTGCGGATGACAAGAGTGGACGTTCCGTGACTGACCAGTCCGCCGAGTCGAAGGATCTGGCTGCTTCCATCTCCCAGCAGGTAGTCCGTGACGCCCATGTCATCAAGACTTCCAGGTACATCGGCAAGAATAACCAGTTCACAGTGTTTGTGTGCATGGAATATGGCACGGACAAGGATGCCCTTGTCAAGGACATTGAGGATAAAGTAAAAGAGAAAATATCCGCTGACGACAGGGCCACGCTTGAAAAGCGTCATAATGAGTTCAGGGACAAGGTTTACGGAAAATTGAAGAACCAATAGGCGATGTGCAGGAATCTGTCAGTTCTTTTACTGGCTCTGCTTTGTGCCATGCCATGTGTGCATGCCCAAGGCAGAGCTGGCTTGAAGCCTCGCTGGATCGGCGGCGCATCTCAGGCGGACTGTCCGGCCTACTATCTTGTCGTGGTTCATTCTGATGCTGCAGGCACGCTTGACGGGGCACGTTCGTCCATCCTCAAGGAACTGTCGGCGAATGTCGAGAGGACCAACAAGGTTTCGGTCACGGAGATATTCGAAGACAGCTCCAGTCAGAGATATTCAGGAAACTCATCCGTGACCTCTTCGGGTGTGGACAATTATTCTCTTGAAATCCGCGCTGACGGCGCTTCGAAGCCTATCCACTCCCGCAGAATAGATGAATATTGGAAATCCACGGTCCGGGGCGGTGTCCCGGTTCTGGACTACTATGCCGTCTATGCGGTGGAGAGGAACGGGCAGCATGCAGATTTCTCGTCCATCCGTGTCACTGATCGTTACGGAGTAAGTGGCCTTTGGCGGTCTGCGATCATCCCTGGTTGGGGACAGTTTCACAAAGGGGCCGGCTTGAAAGGCGGACTTATCCTTGGGGGATGTGCCGCGTTGGCCGGAGGGATCATATTCTTTGACAATCAAAGAAGTGACTATTCGAGGAAGATTTCCGGCACCCATGACGCCTCTTTGATAAAGAGCTATTCGACCAAGCGGGATCATTATGCCACGGCGCGGAATGTGTGCGTCGGCGCTGCTGTCGCCTTGTACGCCTATAACCTTATTGATGCCGTGGCTGCTTCCGGTGCGAGACGCCTTGTTGTCGGCAATGGAAAATATTCCGTAATGCCAGGGGTGTCTCCTTACGGGACACCCGTTGTGGCGGCCTCGATTAATTTCTAAAACCAATTGAAAATGAAATCTTTGAATATATTCACGATATTCACCTGCTTGTTTTGTTGTCTATTGACAGTCGGTTGTTCCGAGGATGAGGTTCCCACTTTCGGAGGTGTCTATGGCATTGTTTCGGACTCGGAGACAGGAAGTGCCTTGAGGAACGCCGAAGTCGTGCTTTCTCCCGGGAACCTCTCGACTGTGACAGGTGTTGACGGACACTTTGAATTCAAGAACCTGGATCCAGGGCAGGTCAAGGTTCAGGTCTCCTCGGCAGGTTATGTGACTGACAGCCGTCAGGTCACGGTAGTTCCGGGAATGTCCTCACAGTGTGACATCTCGTTAAAGAAAGAGGTCAAGGAAGCCAGATTGAAGCTGTCGTCCACATCCCTGGACTTCGGATCGGAGCAATCCTCGCTTTCATTCTCCATCCAGAACACAGGTAATTCCGGAACGGTCAAGTGGCAGATAATGGACGCGCCGGATTGGATGACCGTCTCTCCTTTGAAAGGAGAGACCGCCGTCGGGAAATCCAGCGCTGTTGTGGTCACGCTGAACAGGGCTCTGGTCAAGAAGGATGAGTCGGCCACTATACGTGTGGTTACTGACGGAGAGTCATTCCCGGTGGACATCAGCGCCAAGGCTGGGACCAATTTCTCGTTCTCGATCACGCCGGAGAACCTCTCCTTCGGCACCGACGCCACAATCCGTAAGATCACCCTCCGCAACGAGACCTACAACGGGACTCTGCAATGGAAGATTCAGGATTACTCCTCGATAAAATGGATCAGTTCCGTGCACCCTTTAAGCGGCTCTCTGGGCAAGGGAGAGTCGGCGGAGGTGACTGTGACGATCGACCGGCGCGGCATAACGCAGAAGACTTCGGCGACAATCTATGTCGAGGCCGGCCCGAAAGTGATTCCTGTGATCGTGACGTGCGATTACAGCGAGAAGCCGAAAGCCTATGTGGAGGTGTCTCCATCCGGACAGATTGATTTCGGCATGGACAAGACTTCCGCGACTGTGACCCTTAAGGCCCATTATGGCTCGTTCGCCTACACGGCCGAGCTCGAAGGCAGTCCGGTTTGGGTTTCGTCGGACAAGACTTCCGGTTCGCTGGAGGATTACGAAACTTCCGGCAAGACAGAGCCTTTGACCTTGTCTGTGGACCGGACGAAGATGTCGTCATCGGAGGCGGAAAGCGCTTTGATTGTCAGGGCGGGGAATGATGTCCTGCGTGTGGCGCTGAAAGCCGGCCGCGAGCAGGCGGAGGATTATTCTTCGGCGACGGTGATTTCTTGCGACAGCAGGATTGATGTGAAGATTCTCAGCTGCAAATGGTCGGGGACGTCGGTGGTGTTTAATTACTCGTTGACGAACACGGGGTTGGGCGATATATCGGATTTTTCATTAGGTAGTAGCAGCTATACGACTATCTATGATGACAAGGGAAATGAATATACATATTGGTACATAACATTTAGAGATAGCAGCACTGATAGTAATAGTTATAAAACGATAATCACAAGGTTTCCGGAGGGACCGGAGTGCAAGGGATCCATTACGTTGAAGAATGTTCCTTCAGACGTGAAGAACATTACATATTTATTACACGCTTATATTCATTATGGGACTCCGTTGTCAGGAGACAGGATATCTTTCAAAAATGTTCCGATATTCAGATAACTATCATGAATAAACATTCCCTCGCTATCTTTTTCATGTTGCTTCTGTCTGTTGAGCTTCCAGCCCAGTCGTTTGACGCATACCGCAAACGGAAGATGAACGAATTTAATGACTACAAGGAACGGAAACAGGATCGGTTCAAAGAGTACCGGGACAAGGTGAACGCCGCGTTGGCTGACCACATCGCCAAGCCATGGGAGAGGCATGTTGCGAATCCTGCGATTCCCGCTCCGACTTTGCCTGAGCCTCCGGAGCCGGATGTGAAGGATCCGGATTCCGGTGTCTCGGATGACTTGATTCCTTTTGAAGGGATCATTGATGATTTGGAGGAACAACTCAGACCTGAACCGTTCGCTCCTATGGAAGTCCCTGAGGAGGAGAGAGTACCATCTTTCTCCTTCGACTTCTATGGAAGAGAGTGCGGTGTCCCATTGAGCGAGGGCAATGTGTTCAGACTTCGTGGAATAGACGGGAAAAGCGTTGCCGCCGCATGGAGAACGCTGTCATCCGGCAAATATCTTCCGGTTGTGTACGAATCCCTGCAATGGCGTGACAGGATGAATCTGTGCGACTGGGGCTACATACGCTTCCTTGATGAGATGACAAAGGCGTTTTTCCCGAAAAACATGCGCAACGAGGCGAAACTGCTGCAGGTTTACATCCTGACCCAATGCGGGTACATGGTACGTCTTGCCAGCGTGGATGATTCCCTTGTGCTGCTTCTGCCTTTCAAGAATGTCATGTACGATTACACTTATCTTAACATTCAAGGCTGCAAGTATTACGTGATGGACAAGGCTGCCGCCGGCAAGCCAATCCTTCTGACGGATTTCTCCACTCCTAAAGAGCGGATGTTCTCATTGAGGATCACGGGGGCTATGAATCTGACGGAAAGACCGGGCAAGCCAAGGGTCTATGCCTCGAAGAGATATCCTGCATTGTCATTCCCGCTCTCGGTCAATGAGAACTTAATCAATTTCTACAATGATTACCCGCTCAGCGGCGAGTGGGGTGTCTATTCAGAGGCTTCGTTGAGCGAGGAGGTGAAAGGGCAGCTGTACCCAGCGTTGCGAGATAAAATAGCGGGCAAGGATGTGCTGACAGCCGCCAACATGCTGCTGAACTTTGTGCAGACGGCGTTCGAGTATAAGACTGATGCCGCTCAGTTCGGCAGGGAACGGGCTTTGTTCGGCGACGAGACTTTCTTCTACCCTTACAGCGACTGTGAGGACAGGGCGATTCTGTATTCTATTCTGGTCCGTGAACTGTTGGGACTGGATGTGGTGCTGTTGCATTATCCGCTTCATCTTGCGACGGCAGTGCGATTCGAGCGGGATGTAGCTGGAGATCACATCTCCATTAATGGCGTGAAGTACACCGTCTGTGATCCAACCTACATCGGGGCTTTGGCAGGGGATGCGATGCCTGAGTATAAGACCGTTCCCGCAAAAGTGGTTAAAATCAAATAATAGTATAGACTATGATGAAAAAAGTATTCTTATGCCTTTTAGGCGTTGTCTCTTTGGCTGGATGTCTGGAACCGACCGCAACCGACGAAAATGGAACCGTGGCAGAAGATTCCGGGGTTATCTGTGGTTTTGTGTTCAACATAGAGACTAATGCTGAGATAAATGGAGCCAAGGTGACGCTTTCCCCGGGTGATGTCACCTGCAAGACAGGCTCCAACGGCTATTTCGAGTTTGATGCTCTCAAATCCGGGACGTACAAGGTCACCGCCACGGCGGACGGGTACGATGGGATTTATCGTCAGTTGACAATAAAGCCGGGGCGTGAGTATGTGTGTGATTTCCCGTTAAGGGCGATCTATAACGCCAGTGCCGAGGTCAGTCCTTTGGAAGGTCTGGATTTCGGGCGTGGCAAAAACACTCTGGCAGTGACCTTGAAAGCACATAACGGCACCTTGGCTTATCACGCTGAATTGGAAGGAAATCCGGCTTGGGTGTCGTTGGAAAAGAATGACGGAACCATTCCGGATTATGAAAAGACGAGTCAGGTTGAGTATCTGAAACTGACTGTTGACAGGAACGCCATGAAAACAGACGAGACCACATGCTATCTTGTCATAATGGCTGGAAGAAAGGAATTTAGGGTCAAGGTTACCGCAAGGCAGAATGCCGTGAATGACTATTCTTCGGCGACAGTGATTTCATGTGACAGCAGGATCGATGCCAAGATTATCAGCTGCAATTGGTCTGGTACATCGGTTGTGTTCAATTATTCGTTGACGAATACAGGATTGGGTGATATATCTAAGTTTTCATTAGGTAGTAGCAGCTATACGACTATCTATGATGACAAGGGAAATGAATATACATATTGGTACATAACATTTAGAGATAGCAGCACTGATAGTAATAGTTATAAAACGATAATCACAAGGTTTCCGGAGGGACCGGAGTGCAAGGGATCCATTACGTTGAAGAATGTTCCTTCAGACGTGAAGAACATTACATATTTATTACACGCTTATATTCATTATGGGACTCCGTTGTCAGGAGACAGGATTTCATTCAAGAACGTCCCCGTCTATGATTAATTCATAGCGAAGATCTTCAAGGCATGTCATTGAAAAGGCTCACCCGATTGATGCCCGGCAGACTCAAGCGCCTGAGTCTGCCTTTGAATGCGCTTGCTATCACGGCCATGGCGTTTGGTCTGTCATATTTCATAAAGTACGACCTTGGCTCCATTTCAGCCTTTGCCCCGATGGAAAAAGCCACAGACTTTGATTTGACTGATGTCTATAACACGGTCGCGGACAGGCGGGCCAGCCGGACACTGAGCGATGACATCGTCATAGTCAGCATTGATGGCTGCTCCAGGGAGGACATCATGGAGGTCGTTGACTATGTGGATTATTTGAATCCTTCCGCCATAGGCCTTGACGTGTTCTTCAATTATCCTGCGGAGGGTGATGCCGGCCTGATCGAGTCGTTGACACAATGTGACAACCTCGTTTTCCCTGTCGGACTGAGGCGAATCGGAGACGAGGCCGCCATCTTCGGTTCGTATTTTTATGATAACACATCTATCGGGCATCGGGGAGTTGTCAACCTTTCCGTCGATTCACATCTCAGTGTCGTCCGGGATTTCCAGTCGGAGTACATTGTCGGCAGGGACACTTTGAGAAGTTTCTGTGCGGAGTTGGCCAAAGTTGCGGATCCGAAGGCATATTCGAGACTTAAGGTCAGAGGAGGCAAATCGGAGGTGATCAATTATCCGTCCTGGGAGTTCGAATTCATTCCTGCAAAGGATTTGACAAGAGGAGGAATCCCTTTTGAGGAGGCACGGCAAAGCGTTGAGGGCAAGGTGGTTCTGATCGGAAGTGTGTCCGATCCGTCGGATTTCCATCTGACTCCCATTGATGAAAGGATGCCGGGGCTTCTGATTCATGCGAGGGCTCTCCAGACAATTCTGGATTCGTGCTATGTCGATGAAACCTCCGATTTCCTGAGCTGGGTGATGGCAACATTGCTGTCATTCGCCTTCATCCTTCTGGTCTTGGTGATAAAGGAATATGTCCCTTTCGAAGGTTTGGTGGTTCGTGCCGCGCAGTTTCTTCTCATCTACCTGTTTCTGGTACTGGGATGCAACGCTTTCGCGCGTCATGGAAACTATCTGAATTTCGGCCCGACTCTGCTGATGATCGGCCTTGGGATGCTGGCCAAGGACATCTGGCTTGGCCTTGTTGACTTTGTGAAGGACATTCAGAATCGTAAAAAAAGAAAAGTATGAAATTGACAAGTTTTATCATTTCAGTCCTGTGCTTTACTTTGGCCTTGCAGCCAAACGCCCCAAAGGGGCGCTATGCGATCTTCAAGTTCTCCGGAGATGTCACCGTACGTAAAGATGGCTCCGGAGATTGGTCTGATGTGTCCAAGCGCATGAGCGTGAACCCGAAAGATGTGTGCCGCATTCCCAAAGGTGGCTCGGTGTCCATTCTTGACAAGAAGACTAATCGTGTATTCACCGTTGAAGAGGATGGTGTCTTGAATGTTAAGACTCTGATTGAAAAGGCGGAAACGGCTTCCAGAAGAATCACCGCAAGGCTCAACGACGCTTTGGCCAGTGACCTTGCGATGGAACGCAGGGCTGTGCCGACATATTCCATCCTTGGGGCGACAACCCATGCCGGTGGGGATGGAAACTCTGCTCAGGCCGGGATTCCGACTCTGACGGACACCGTGTGCTATCTATTGAGGCAATATGTTGACAGCCTGTCCACAGGGCATGAGATTCATCCGTCCGATGGCCTTATGATCGGGAAAGAGAGCCTTGGAGACGGAGAGTTCTGTTTTGTGGTCTCCAACAGTACCAATGAGTTATACTATTTCAATATATTGAGGCTTGACCATAATAGCAAGGAGGTTTCTTTCTGCATTACCCCAGTGGATGCGGCGGGCGAGATATTCATCCCTGATGGAATGTACCTCAAACTGACTCAGTACCCTTTCGCGGAAGAGGAGGACAATGAATATACCTACCTGTTTTTCGCCACTCCAAGGATGATTGATTTCAACGCCTTGAGCAAGATGCTGTCAGACACATCTCCGGATTCCAGGATAAGGCTGCGTGACAGCGGCTGCCTGAAGGTTGTTCCTGTTATGTGATTATGCTATAGGATATAGACCAAAAAGATTCCTTAAGATGATGCAGCTTATTTTCTGAGGGTTACTTAACGTCTGAAACTCCTCTGGGTTGCACCCAGAAAGTCGTTTTCTTCGCTGCATAGCGTTGTTGGACACCTCCGCATGTGTTTTTTCGGTCCGGGGTACTTGTGTCTGATGGCCATGGCGGTCATTTACCCGGATAGGGCGCGCGAAGGGTGTAGGCCGCCACGGCATACAGGCACAGGTACCCGACGCAACGCAGTCGACATCTTCCTCATTAGTAAAATGTCATCCGTTACTCGCTGATACAGAGTGAGTGGCTGATAATATACTCATTATCACATAGTTAACGTCTTGTCTTGGGCGCATATCCACTAAAGACGAATAGTTAACTCGATTATTATCAACCGTTTATGGATTACGTCTCAATGCCTTCTTATTACGGCCGCCCAGTCACGATGTCGGTGTGTGATTTACGGAACGCCCTCACATCAAAGCCGGTCTTAAATACATGAGAGGCTCATCCCCATGAAAATCCTGTACCATAGCCTTTGTGTTTTTCAGCCTGGTCTGGTTTCCAACAATGCAGATTCACCATTTGGCTGAAAGCCTTTTGTAATATTCTCACCGTCCATATTCCCTCGGTGCAGTCCGTCCGGTGGATTGTCCTCTGGCCGGACAAAGCGCATGATTTTCGCATTTTGTCCGGCCGGCAAGGCTTTCAGCGGACAAACTATTGAATATACTCGGCAAACAACCCGGAAGTGCCGGACCCGCGCTGTGAGACTGGCGGTAAGCCATTGACAAACAACAATCGTCAATCGTCTCGTTGTCGCTCTTTAGCGCCTGTCGTTCAGGAACGAGAGGTAGTAGAGCAGTGTGGCGAGGGAACCCACTGCGGCGATGACGTAGGTGTAGGCTGCCCATTTGAGGGCGTCGATGGCCATCGGTCTGGTCTCGTAGTTCGTGATGCCCGCGCTCTCCAGCCAGTTGACGGCCCTGTGGCTTGCGTTGATCTCGACCGGAAGTGTGACAAAGCTGAAGAGTGTTGTCAAGGCGAAGAGGATGACTCCGAAGATCAGCACAGGATAGCTGTGGAACATGGAGACCAGAATCACTCCCGCAAGCAAGACCCACTGCACGATCCTGCTGGAGAAGCTGACGACCGGAACAAGAGCTGTGCGCATCCTTAACGGAAGGTAACCTTTGGCATGCTGGACCACATGTCCGCACTCATGCGCCGCCACTGCCGCCGCGGCCACGCTGCTTTGATTGTAAACCTCCTCGCTGAGGTTCACAGTCTTTGTCTGCGGATTGTAGTGGTCGGTCAGGCGGCCTGGGATGCAAGTGACTTTGACATCGGTGATCCCGTGGTCATAAAGCATCTTGCGGGCGACCTCCGCTCCGGTCATGCCGTTGGTGGTCGGAACCCGTGAATATTTCGTGAACCTGCTTTGAAGCATGCTTTGGATGATTTGGCTCAGAATCATCACTGCAATCATTATTATCCAGATTGATCCGGTACTCATAATGTTTTCTTACTTTATTTGTTAATCTTTCGCAAGCCGGCAATTACGTGCGGTAAAATCTTTGTCCATACGGTGATTGCCCACCGGAGGTGTTTTCATCAATTAATAGACCAGAATCCAAACTTACATAAAAATCTGCGATTCTTACGCCCGTTCCATAAGAAAGAAACAGTTTTTAGAGGAAATATAAATATTTTGGCAGTGATTTTGGCAGAAAAACAGTAATTTTGTCAGAATTTGAGTTCATGACATGTCAAACGGCGTAACAGATTTTTCAAGGCTGGAACTGAATCTCCAAAACTGTCTCGGCAACTACCGGTACTTCCGCTCTAAACTTCAGCGGACGACCAAACTGCTGGTTTTGGTCAAGGCCAACGCCTACGGCCACGGGGCTGTGGAGTTCGCTCTGATGATGCAGAATTCCGGGGCTGACTATCTGGCAGTCGCTCTTCCGATTGAAGGGATTGAGCTCCGGCAGTCTGGTATCAGCCTTCCGATCTTGGTGCTGACCGCCGGCACGGACTATTTTGACGAGATCATCGACAATCACCTTGAGCCGGGAATTCCAAACCTCTACACTCTCAAGGCCTTGGTATCCACGTTGCAAAGCCGTGGCATAGAGGACTTCCCGATCCACATCAAGCTTGACACCGGCATGCACCGCCTTGGCTTCATGACAAGCGAGCTTGATGATCTGAATGAATATCTCAAGACTTGTCCCGAGGTGAAGGTGAAGTCGGTATATTCACATCTGGCGGTCGCCGAGGATCCTTCGATGGATCAGTTCACGTTGGGGCAGATCACCATGTTCGAGAACAACGCGGCGAGGCTTGATGATGCTCTTGGGTACCATCCGATGTGGCATATTCTCAATTCCGCCGGCATCGAGCGTTTCGCGCGCTACCAGCATGACATGGTGCGGCTGGGTGTAGGAATATACGGGATCAGCTCCTTGCCGGAAGTCCGGCTGAAGCCGGTCGCGTCACTTAAGGTGAAAGTTTTGCAGGTCAAAGAGTTGAAGTCTGGAGACGGTGCCATCGGCTATGGACGGCATGGCTTGATTGCTCCGGAGGGAACCCGGATTGCCACCATCCCTGTCGGGTACGCTGACGGAATCGACAGGAGGCTCGGTTGTGGACACGCCAGCTTTTCGCTTAACGGTCATCGTGTGCCTACCATCGGGAACATCTGCATGGACATGTGTATGCTTGACGTGACCGGGGTCCCGGCGCAGGTGGGGGACACTGTGACGATTTTCGGGGAGGATCCTACTGTCAGTGAACTCGCGGGAATTCTGGACACGATTCCGTATGAGATCATGACCTCGGTTCCGCGCCGCATCGAGCGCGTCATTGTCCGAAGGCAACTTCCTCAATAAGGTCACTTCGACAAGCTCAGTGAACGTCGTGGCTCGGCCGCTGAGCTTGTCACTTCCGGCCGCTGAGCCTGTCACTTCCGGTCGCTGAGCTTGTCACATCCGGCCGCTGAGCTTGTCACATCCGGCCGCTGAGCCTGTCGAAGCGACTATTCAGAAATCATCATGCTGGCCCTGATCTCTTGGGCCAGAGCAGAACCCTTCAGATGCTCGACGATCGCGAGAGCGAAGTCCACGGCACACCCGGGGCCGCGTCCGGTGATCAGATTCCCGTCAGCCACGCATGGAGCCTTGACATATTCCCCACCATTCGCGATCGGAGCCGCCTCGAACCCGTCGTAGCAGGTGAACCTCTTCCCCTTCAGCGACGGAATCTGCGAGACTACCAGTCCAGGAGCCGCACAGATCGCGGCCAGAGTGCCACCCTCGGCGTAATGCCTCTTCATCAGTTCCATGAGCTTCACGTCCTCGGCAAGGTTTTTCGTTCCCGGCATCCCTCCTGGGAACACAAGCACATCTTTCTCGCTTGTCCCGTCGAACTCTGCTCTTTCTTCGAACAGGTCGCGTGTCCAGTCCACAATCACCGTTAATCCATGCGCGCCTGTCACAATCTCATTGTCTGTGATTGAGACAATTCTTACGTCGATTCCGCCCCTGCGAAGAACATCCAGAGTGGCAAGAGCCTCGATCTCCTCGAAACCTTCGGCTAAAAAAATGTAGTTTCCTTTCATATTACGGCGTGTTTTATAATGTGTTTATAATGAACTTGTTATGAAATCGTCTCCTCCCGTAATGACCAGAACGTTTTAGCAATTAACTAATATGTAGCCAGTTACGTGAATTCTCCCTGCCTCCCAGTGATAATCACGATGTTATTACATTAAAGGGTGACTAAAATTTTTAGTCACCCTCTGTCCCGGTTGAGATATCAGGACTCGAACCTGAACTGGCAGAACCAAAATCTGTAGTGCTACCATTACACCATACCTCAATTCCATTCGCAAAGTTATTCAATTTCCCGCAATTCTGCAACCATGCCGCGCCAGAATGACGACAAAAAGCATCGCTTTTTCGTGGGGATATTCCTATTTCTTCAGAAGTTCGTCGATGTGTTCGGCGTAGTCCAGTGAGGAATCAAGGTAGAAAACAATCTCCGGCACGATGCGGAGCTGCTTTGCGACCTGGTGGCCGAGCTCTCCACGCAAAGCCTTGACATTGTCGTTCAGAAGTTTCATCACTTCCTCCGCCTTTGCGGAAGGGAATATGCTCACATAGGTTTTTGCAAGCGAGAGGTCGGGGCTGACCCTGACCTCACTTACCGTCACCATCGCACCCCCGAACACGGCCATACCCTTGCCTCGGATGATCTCCGCCAGATCCTTCTGGATCTCACGTGCGACTTTGAGCTGTCTTGTGCTTGCCGGTTTCTCCATGATTACAAAACGTTGATGATGAAGTAGTTCTTCTTGCCTTTCTGGGCGAGGATGTACTTTCCGTCCACAATGTCTTTCCCTGAGACCTCGTACCCGATGTCGGAGATCTTGTCCTTGTTGATGCTCACGCCGTTGCCCTGGACCATCTTCCTGGCCTCTCCCTTGGATGAGAAGACCTGGGTCTTCACGGCGAGTAAGTCAATGATGTCGCAAGGAAGGTCTGATTTCTGAATATCAAAGGTCGGCACGCCGCTGAACACGGCGAGGAACGTCTTCTCGTCCAGTTTCCTCAGCTCGTCGGAGGTCGAGTTGCCGAACAGCATCCTGGAGGCTGAGACCGCGTTGGCATATTCATCAGCCCCGTGGATCATTGTGGTAAGCTCCTTGGCGAGAAGCTGCTGGAGCGTCCTGCGGCCAGGATCCTGACGGTGCTCCCCGATGGCGGTGTCAATCGTCTCCTTGTCAAGAAGGGTGAATATTCTGATGTATCTTTCCGCGTCCTCGTCGCTGACGTTCAGCCAGAACTGGTAGAACTCGTAAGGGGAGGTCTTCTCCGGGTCGAGCCAGATGTTGCCTTTCTCCGTCTTTCCGAACTTTGTTCCGTCGGCCTTGCGGATGAGTGGGCAGGTGAGGGCGAACGCGTCGGTCTTGCCGAGCATCCTGCGGATGAGCTCAGTGCCGGTGGTGATGTTGCCCCACTGGTCGCTTCCGCCGAGCTGGAGACGGCAGCCCTTGTTCTCGTAGAGCCAGAGATAGTCGTAGCCCTGGAGCAGCTGGTAGCTGAACTCGGTGAAGGACATTCCCTCGCGGGACTCGCTGGAAAGACGCTTCTTCACGGAGTCCTTGGCCATCATATAGTTCACGGTGATGTGCTTGCCCACGTCACGGATGAAGTTCAGGAAAGAGTAGTTCTTCATCCAGTCGTAGTTGTTCACGAGCTCTGCCTTGTTAGGCGCGTCGGAGTCGAAGTCAAGGATCCTTGACAACTGCTTCTTGATGCCGGCGATGTTGTGCTGGAGGGTCTCCTCGTCCAGAAGGTTCCTTTCCTGAGATTTCATCGACGGGTCGCCGATCATTCCGGTCGCTCCTCCGATCAGGGCGATAGGCTTGTGTCCGCACTGCTGGAAGTGCTTCAGGATCATAATGCTGACAAGGTGGCCGATGTGCAGGGAATCAGCCGTAGGGTCGATGCCGACGTAGGCGGCCTGAGGACCTTCCATAAGTTTTTCCTCAGTTCCCGGCATGATGTCCTGGATCATGCCTCTCCATTTGAGTTCCTCTACGAAATTCTTCATTGTATGTTGCGTTTTTATATTCATTTTGCGGCGTTATTTTGAGACTTGTCTCATTTTCGCGCCTGTTTTGTGCAAAGTTAGGCAAAAATAACGTAAATTTGCAGGCTGAAAACGAAATTAACAGTTTAAATATAAACGAATATGAGAAAGAAAATCGTTGCCGGAAACTGGAAGATGAACACAACTCTCCAGGAAGGCGTTGAACTTGCGAAGGCTGTGGCCGCCAAGTCTGTTGAGACTCCAGAGAATGTTGGACTTATCGTAGCTCCTCCTTTCACTCATCTCGCATCAGTGGCAGAGGCTCTCAAGGGCTCAAAGGTTGAGCTTTCAGCCCAGAATTGCGCTGATCACGAGAAAGGCGCCTACACAGGTGAGGTCGCTGTGAATATGCTTACATCCGTCGGCTGCCAGTGGACCATCCTCGGACACTCAGAGAGAAGGCAGTACTACGGCGAGACTGACGAGAAACTCGTCGAGAAGACAAAGCTCGCCCTTGCCGCCGGTCTTGGTGTGATCCTTTGCGTTGGTGAGAACCTTGAGCAGAGAGAGGCCGGGAAGCACTTCGATGTCGTTACCGAGCAGATCAAGAACGTCCTCTACAACTTCACAGCTGAGGATATGGCCAAGATCATCGTGGCTTACGAGCCGGTTTGGGCCATCGGTACAGGCAAGACCGCTACCGCCGAGCAGGCTGAGGAGATCCACGCCTGCATCCGCAAGGTGCTTGCCGAGAAGTTCGGTGAGACCGTAGCCGAGGATACCACAATCCTCTACGGTGGAAGCTGCAAGCCATCAAACGCCAAGGAGCTCTTCGCCCAGAAGGACATTGATGGTGGCCTCATCGGTGGAGCCGCGCTGAAAGCAGACGATTTTATCGCTATAGCACAGAGCTATTAACGGATTGTTTACCAAAAAGGGGAGGCAAAGTTTCAAACTTTGCCTCCCCTTTTTGGTATCGTATGTCTCTTACTTCTTGGACTCCTCAACAGAAACCTTTCTGAATTCCTTGAGATCCTTCATGAGTTCGAGAGCGGCCTTGCGGGCGCGTGCGCCGGCGGCCTTATTACCCTTTTCTACCTGAGCGTCAGCGTTCTCTACGAACACGTTGAGCTCTGCCTTGATTTTAGCGACAAGATTCTCCATTTTTGTTCTTAATTTAGTGAATAGTTGGATTATTAATTTGTATTATAACAATGTTATCTACTCGCTTAATGCCTGCAATTTATGGAAAAAAATGAAATTAACAAACTTTTTTCCGCAAAAAGGCTGATTTTATGACGGTTCCCCCGCTTTTTCTCCTTTCTGAGGCTTAGTTTCGCCTTTAGCAGGCTTCACATTGAGCAGATTCATCGCCCTGTCAGGGCCGATGGTGGAGAAGTTCTTGATGCCCTCGATGACTCTTTCGCAGATTCCCGGAACAGCCGCCTTCTCCTCGGCACCCAGTTCCCCGATCACGAAGTCAACCTGTCCGCCTCGCGAGAAATTGTTCCCGATTCCGATTCTGATCCGCGCCCATTGGGTCGTTTCAAGCCGTGCCTGAATGTCTTTCAGTCCGTTGTGTCCTCCGTCACTTCCGTTTTTGCGCATTCTGACCGTTCCGAACGGAAGGTTGAGGTCGTCACAGATCACAATGAGGTTCTCAAGCGGAAGTTTGAGTTTGTCCATCCAGTAGCGGACAGCATTGCCGCTGAGATTCATGTAGGTGGAAGGTTTGAGGAGGTAGAACTTACGTCCCTTGAATGAGATCTCAGCCACGTCTCCATAGCGTTCCGTCCTGAAAACAGTGTTGGATGCCTGTGCCCAGGCATCCAACACCATAAACCCCATGTTATGTCTGGTAGAAGCGTACTCCGCGCCGATGTTTCCCAATCCTGCGACAAGGTAGTTCATGCCAGTGCCTTTTTCAGAGATTTGAGCAGGCTTATTCAGCAGCCGGCTCAGCAGTCTCCTCAGTCGATTCAGTCTCATGCTCCTCGGCGCCTTCCATCTTCTCCTCGTGAGCGAGCTGCGCGGCGATCTGACGTGTTGACTTCACGGCGCAGATGATTGCGGTCTTAGGAGTAACGACGGTCACGTTCTCAACCTTGATGTCGCCCGCGACGATGCGCTTCTCGATGTCGAGTTTGGTCACGTCGAGGTTGATGGTGTCAGGAAGGTTATTCATCAGGGCGCTGATGCGAACCTCTCTGCTGACGAGAACGAACTTACCACCTCTCTGTACTCCGACAGGGTGACCGCTCACTACAACAGGAACCTTGATGACGATAGGCTTGTCCTCGGAAACAGCGAGGAAATCAGCGTGGAGGCAGTTGTCCTTTACCGGATGGTACTGGAGCTCGTGAACGACGGCTGTGTAGGCCTTGCCGTTGTCAAGTTTGATGTCGATGATGAAAGATGCGGGAGTGTGGGTGATGCCCATAAGATCTCTTTCAGTCACAGTGAAGAGAATATTCTCCAAACCTGGTCCGTAGAGGTTGCAAGGAACGAGACCCTGCTTGCGGATCGCTTTGATGACGGCCTTGTTGCCGACTTCACGGACTTTGCCGTTAAGCTCAAAATGCTTCATTGTTTTGTTGTTTAAAATGTGTTACTCAGTTCCGGATCACCCGGAACCCCATTGCACCAAAAGCGCCGACGCGCTTTGTAATTGCGCCGCAAAGATAGGAATATTTTGTAAATCAGCCAACAACTTACCGCAGAATTTTCAAGCGTAAGGAATGACCCGTGAATATTACTTCACCAGTCTCGTGGCGTTATTCCAAACCTCTTTCCTGTAGTAGAGATCCAGCAATGGCGTCCCCGCGCACGGCAGGTACATGCTGAAGCCGGAGTAGGCCTTGATGTCGTAATCCTCCAAAAACTGTCCGGTGGAGTTCTTGTAGATGACGCAGCCGTCAACGGCCTTGTCAAGGTCTTCGAGGTCGGCTTTTGAAGCCCCGCATTTCTCGAAGATGTCCACGAGGTCGTAGAAGTAGTGACGGCCCTGCCTGTAGTAGCCTTGGATGTCATCGACCGGAGCGTCGGCGAGTGCGTCGGAATATTCATTGATCATTCTGGCGCAGACACTTGCGAGATTGTCCAACCCGCTTGTCCTGACGAGGTTGACTGTCGAGGAGCGATAGAGCCCGCTTTGCTTGTCGTACATCTCGAACGAGTCCTTGAAGAGTCCTTCGAGATCCGGAGTCTCCCTGTTCAGGAGGAACGATGTGATCTTTGTGTAGTTGAACATCCCGTCGCCAAGCACTTCGGCGGGGGAGAGTCCAAGGTAATCTGCCTTGTCCTTGAGTGCGTAGGCCATCTCGACACCGGCCGTGTAGCACATGTCGAAGAGGATGTAGTCCAGATGGTAAGGTATGGCGTCCACGAACTCGCTGACGCTCATCTCGTGGCCGTAATAACTGTCCTTTGTGTAGTCCTGTCCGATCGAGCGCGTCATCCCGTAGAACGGATCGGTGTCGGGCAGATCTCCTTCCGGGACGGGAAGCCTTGGATGTCCAACGCTTTGAGCGGCGATGCCTTGCCTGGACGTGCCAACCTCTCCCTTATGGTCATTCTCGAATCTGGACGGGCTGTAATAGTAGCCGGCGGGAAGCCATCCTGATCCGTGCGATGAGACCACCATTCCGTACCCTTTGGCGGGGAACTTTTCCTTGACGAGAGTCAGCACCGCGCTGAGGGTGGAGGGGGACGCTGCGATGGTCTCCTTGCCGAACACCTTGAGGGTGTCGGAGATCACTTTCCCTTTCGAGGTCTTGTAGATGCGTCTGAGATAGGAGTTTACGGGGGTGTGGCCGTTCTCGGCGATTCTTGAATAAACCAGAAGCACGTCCTCGCCCTTTTCGGGGATATACCCGCTTGGCAGTCCTCTGTTTGGACTCTCCATGTTGCTTTTGATATAATCACCAAGATTATTGAATCCGCATTCGTAGAAAAGCAGGACCTTGCGGTTCTCTTTGATCGGTTCGTCCAAGTTGTTCTTGCAGCACCCGGCGGCCGCGATCATGAAGAGTGCGGTGGCGGCTGTTCCGGCTATGATCTTTAATATATTCATAGTTAGTATTTTTCTTTTTTATGTCGCATCGGAATGTTCCGTGCGTAATAATGACAAATATACGGAAATTCCTGAATAATGGTTATATTTACGAGCCAAAAAACAAATTTTTATGAATATAGGAGTAAAGATGATTTTATCTATCGGAGCGGCCGCGGCTCTGTGTTCTTGCGGCCAAGGGGAAAAGAAGACCCAAGACAATGACTTCCACTACCTTCTGGACGAGTTCGCCGACCTTAAGGTGATCCGTTTCCGGGTTCCGGGATGGGATGCCCTGAGCCTCAGACAGAAGGAATATGCCTACCATCTTTCGGAGGCCGCCAAGCTGGGCCGCGACATCACATGGGACCAGTACTGCAAGTGGAACCTCCCGGTCCGGCACGTGGTCGAGGATATTCTCAATGAATATGAAGGTGACCGTGAATGCGCTGATTTCCAGAACTTCACCGTCTATGCCAAGAGGCTTTTCTTCGCCAACGGCATCCATCACCACTATTCCGAGGACAAGTTCTTCCCGGAGTGTTCAAGGGAATATTTCCAGAGCCTGATGGAGGCTGTCGGTGACGGAGAGCAGGCCGCGGAACTGCTGGAGGTGATATATTCCCCGGACATCTACCCTCAGCGTCGTTCCACTTCCAAGACCGGCGACATCGTGGAGCTTTCTGCAGTGAACTTCTACGATGGAGTGACCCGTGAGGAGGTCGATAAGTATTACAACTCGCGGATGGATCCGAACGACAAGACCCCGATTTCCTACGGCCTTAACACAAAGGTCGTCAAGGAGAACGGCAAGGTTGTCGAGAAGCCTTGGAAGGTCGGCGGAATCTACGGTCCGGCTCTGGAGAAAATCTGCGCCGAGCTGGAGAAGGCCGCCGCTGTGGCCGAGACCGATCTTCAGAAAGAGGCGATAGGAAAGCTTGTGGAATACTACAAGACAGGCGATCTGAGGACGTGGGACGATTTCAACATCGATTGGGTTCAGGACACCGTCGGCACGATCGACTTCATCAACGGCTTCATCGAGGACTATGACGATCCGCTCGGTCGCAAGGCCACATGGGAGGGCTATGTGAATATGAAGGATTCCGCCGCCTCCGCCCGTACGGAGGTCCTGAGCGCCAACGCGCAGTGGTTCGAGGACAACTCTCCGGTGGATCCGCGCTTCCGCAAACCTCATGTGAAGGGCGTTTCCGCCAAGGTTGTGGACGGCATCACCCTCGCCGGAGCCACCTATCCTGCAACTCCGATCGGAATCAACCTTCCGAACGCCGACTGGATCAGACGTGACTACGGCTCCAAGTCCGTGACCATCGCCAACATCACCCACGCCTACGACTATGCCGCCCAAGAGTCGCCGAAGAGCACCCTGACAGAGTTCGCCTACGATCAGGCTGAGATTGACGCCTACAAGCAGTACGGTTCCTACACTGACGAGATCCACACCGATCTTCATGAGTGCCTCGGCCACGGTTCCGGACAGCTTCTTCCAGGAGTTTCCTCCACGGCTTTGGGTGAGTACCAGTCCACCCTTGAGGAGGCCCGCGCCGACTTGTTCGGTCTTTACTATATGGCTGATCCCAAGCTGGTTGAGCTTGGCATTATGCCGAACGCCGAGGCCTACAAGCCGGCATATTCAAACTACATCAGGAACGGTCTGTTCGTGCAGTTCACAAGGGTTGAGCTTGGCAAACAGAACACCGAGGCGCACATGCAGAACCGTAAGCTGATCGCCGAGTGGTGCTACGAGAAAGGAGCCGCCCGTGGCATTATCGAGAAGAAGATGCGTGACGGCAAGACCTATTTCGTGGTGAATGATTACGAGGCCCTCCGCGGCCTGTTCGCCGAGCTTCTCGCCGAGATCCAGAGAATCAAGTCCGAGGGTGACTATGCCGCCGGTAAGAATCTCGTGGAGACTTACGCCGTCAACATCGATCCGCAGCTTCACAAGGAGGTTCTGGAGAGGTATGCCGCACTGAATCTCAAGCCTTATGGCGGCTTCGTCAATCCGGACATCGTCCCGGTCGAGAAGGGCGGCAAGGTCGTTGACTACAAGATCGTCTATGTGGACAACTACCTCCGGCAGCAGCTTGACTACGGCAAGAAGTACCGTACTCTTTAAGTGAATCTGGCAGAAAGAATATTACAGGACTACGCTTCCTACCTGAAGATCGAGCGTGCGATGTCACCCAACACGGTGGCATCGTACTCTTCTGATGTCAGGGAATTCTTCTCTGTCGTGACCACCGCTCCGTCAGATGTTGCGACACAGGAAATTCTGGACTACCTTTCTTCCCGTGAAGACCTTTCGAAGCGTTCCCAGGCCCGTTTCCTGAGTTCGCTTCGTTCCTTTTTCGACTGGTGTGTCATGGAAGGGGAGCGCAAGGAGAACCCCTGTGATCCGATAGATTCTCCGAAGATGGGGCGCTATCTTCCCGCAGTGCTGTCGGTAGAGGAGGTCGGAGCGATCATGGATTCTGTGGACCTTTCGTCATGGACCGGCAAGCGCGACCGTGCGATCCTGGAGGTTCTCTATGGCTGTGGTCTACGTGTCTCCGAGGCCGTTGGCCTACGAATATCCTGTGCCTATCTTGACGAGTCCTTCGTGCGGGTCATCGGCAAAGGTAACAAGGAGCGCATTGTCCCTATGGGGGATATGGCTGCCACCGCTGTCCGGAATTATCTGGTTGTCAGGCCGGATCCGGCATCCCCTGAATTCGATGACACCTTGTTCCTGAACCGCTTCGGCAAGTCCCTCAGCCGTGTCTCGATGTTCACCATCGTAAAGCGTCAAGCCATGCTCGCCGGCATCCACAAGGAGATTTCTCCGCACACTTTCCGGCACTCTTTCGCCACCCACCTTATCGAGAATGGCGCCGACCTCCGTGTGGTTCAAGACATGCTCGGCCACGAGGACATCACCACCACTGAGATCTACACTCACATCGACACCACCACTTGGCAGCGGTCCGTCCTCTCCCATCACCCCCGCCGTTGACTGTCCTCTCCTTTCCGACAACGCTTTGCTCCCGGAGCGTTGCCCGGGAACTCATCTTTTAGAAATAATGCTTGGCGGCAGGGGAAAAAAGGCAAATGGCAAATTTTGCACGTTACCAAAATTTGCCATTTGATTTTTCCCCTGCCGTTCGTTAAGTTAACACGTACTTTTGTGGGGACTTGATACCTTTCCGACGACGCTTTGCTCCCGGAACGTTCTCGAAGAGTGCTTCGTATCCCTCTCCGGCGACGTTTTCCCATCTAAGCGTTCCCCGAGAGTGTCCAATGTCCCTCTTGGGCGACGCTTTACTCTAAAATCGTTGCCCAAGAGTGCGGACCTACGGCTTGGCGATGCGGCAACGGGCTAGTTTGGAGGCTTTGTCAGGATCGAGGATGCCGGCTTTCTGGAGGTTGGAGACGGTCCATTCGGATTTCGGAGAGTTTTCTCTGAATATGACAATGCTCCGCGCGGCTCGTTTCCCGATATATGGGTGTGCGGCGAGTTCCTTCTCAGTAAGTGCCCACAATGAATATGGTGGTGTGGCCACAGTGTCTAACTTGATGAGATCCTTGAGGTTGTCGAACTTCTCCTGGTCGAAGTGCCAGATGTCCATGAGCTGCTCCGGGTATGAATATCCTCCCAGTTCATTGCGGTATGAGACCATCTTTCCGGCGAAGAACTTACCGATGCCGGGGAGCGACATAAATGTCACCGAGTCAGCAGAGTTGATGTCGATTTTGGGAATATCAATGTGCCTCTCAAGCCGACGGAACACGGAATCCTCCACGACGTATGATTTTGCGAAGTCACTTTTGCGGCGGAACCGGCCTCCCTTTTGCCGGTAGTTGTCAATGGATTGCGCCTGCTTCCGGGTGAATCCCAGGCGCATCAGGTCGTCAATGCTCACCGTGTTCGGATCGAAGCGGAAACTTTCATATTTTCTTGGAGTGTAGTTTCTCCTGATCTGCTCGGCCTGAGGAGAGTGCTCCGAGTTCCTGCGGAATGAGTTGTTGACCGAACCGCTTCCCTTTTTGTACACCAAAGCCTTGTTTTCTGTACCAAATGTCTTTCCGGATGTGTTTGGTACACCTGAAGCCCTTTTCCTGTACGGTGATGCCGCTTCGATGGTTGGTGAACTCTGTCGAACCACAGGCTCGGTGACCGGAGGGTTGTTGGGCGGATATGTCGCTTGGCTGGCATTTCCATGAGCGTAAACGAACACAGTGTCCGGCTCGTCATGATTGGCGATGATCCGTGCGACCGAGGCCTTGTGGATGAACAGGGCCGCCTGGTAACCGACAATGAGAAACAGCAGGGCCACCGCCCCGACGACGAACGAAGCGGACGGCCTCTTGCTGTCCTTGGAGGAGTTGAAGTCTTTCATGAGTTTTTTTATGTCATTGTTTAGTGGAAATGAAGTACATGTGGTAATACGGGACTGGTCATGCACCGAAAGTCACACTGACATATTCAAAGTCTATTCTTCCGTTTCGGACTTCCGCCTTTTCTTTTCTGATGGCGCCCCGGCGACGACTATTGCTATCTCACCCTTGGGCTCATGTTCCTTGTACCAGGCGGACACTTCCGCAAGCGTTCCGCGTTTGTGTTCCTCGTGGATCTTTGAGATCTCGCGCGCCACGGAGCACTCGCGCTCCGGTCCGAAATATTCAATGAACTGGTCGAGGGTTTTGACGAGTCTGTAAGGAGACTCGTAGAAGATCATGGTCCGCTGTTCCTCCGCGAGGGTTTTCAGCAGTGTCTGGCGACCTTTTTTCACCGGTAGGAAGCCCTCGAAGCAGAAGCGGTCGCAAGGCAGACCGGAGGATACTATCGCCGGGATGCATGCTGTGGCTCCTGGAAGTGTCTGCACCTCAATCCCTTCGGCGGCGCATGTTCGGGCGAGAAGGAATCCGGGGTCGGATATTCCCGGAGTACCGGCGTCGCTGATCAGCGCGACATTCAGTCCGCCCAGAATCCGTTCCTTGATCATCTCGGCTGTCTGGTGTTCGTTGAACTTGTGGTGCGACTGGAGTTTGCCGTGGATGTCATAGCGATGGAGCAGGACACTGCTGGTCCTCGTGTCTTCCGCAAGGATCAGATCCGCGTCTTTCAGCACCTGTACGGCCCGGAAGGTCATGTCATCCAGATTTCCGACAGGAGTAGGTACTATATAGAGGATTCCAGGCATGGTCTGTTTTTGATGTTATCGGGTTTACTGCCAATTTGATACGGCGTTCCCTCACGTGAAATTCTAACGAAGTTTTCTGCGGACGGCCATCATCAGCCTGTAAACAGGTTCAGAATTCATGTCCCAGTCCGGGAAGTTTGTCCGGATGTAGGAGATGGCCTCGTCAAGGGTGGTCATGCCGTTGAACGCGCTGATTGTGTTCTGGAAGAGAATAGGGTCTTCCTTGAACAGGACGTTGATCAGCAGGACCCTGTCGTTGAGGGAGATGGCACTGATGACGTTCTTCACTTGGGAGCCTGGGCGGTCTGTTCTCCATGCCTGCTTCTCGGCCATGACATCCATGACCGCTGTTTCCGGTTTCTGGCTGTCGAGGATGGATGCCTTTGGTCTGGGGGCAGGTTCTGTTTTTAGCGTCGTTTCTGATTCAGGAGCCTGGGCGATCACAATCTCTGGCTCGATGTCGAGCGTTGGTTCCGGAACAGGCTCAGGAATCGTTGATGGCTCGTCCATCGGGAGGTCATCACCGGACGGGAGGTCATCACCGGACGGAAGGTCATCGTCCGGTTGAATGACAGGTGCTTCCGGTGTGGTGGCCACTTCGGTGGGGATGGACACTTCGACAGGCTCAGTGACCGGAGATGTTGGCTCAGAGACTGGAATATCCTCGGTCGCCGAGCCTGCCGAAGCGACAGTGTACTCAGCCGCGGGATCTTCAACGATAGGTGGAATATTTATGTCCGGGATGTCTATTTCGATTGGAATCTCATCTTTGATGTCCAAAGCTTCGACAGACTCGGCGACCGGAGTTTCTGTCGGCCCGGCGGTCACCTCGGCAGCCTCAGTGGCCTCACCAAGCCTACGCACCTCATTCTCAAGAGCCTCGAGCTCCACCTTTATGTTGTTTATCCTTTCCAGTAGTGCGGAAAGCCTTTTTTCGTCGATGTTTCCCATAAAAAAATGCTATCTTTGCCTGACAAACCGGAAGTGCGGAAACCACGCCGCGCCACAAGGTTTGCGAGTGTTATTGATTATTCCAACAAATCTAACGAAATGTTTTCAGAAAACATAAAAAAAACCGGATGTATTGAAGTCATTTGCGGCTCGATGTTCTCCGGCAAGACAGAAGAGCTGATCCGCAGGATCCGGAGAGCCAAGTTCGCCAACCTCAGGATCGAGATCTTCAAGCCGACAATTGACACAAGATATTCCGAGGATGACGTGGTCTCCCATGATTTTCACAAGATCCCGTGCCATTCCGTGAAGGATCCGAAAGAGATGTTGAACATCGGTCCGGAAGTCCAGGTGGTGGGAATAGACGAGGCCCAGTTCTACGACATGTCGCTTGTGGATGTCGCACAGAAACTCGCCGACCGTGGGGTTCGCGTGATCATAGCCGGCCTTGACACCGATTTCCTCGGTAAGCCTTTCGGCCCTATGCCTTACCTTATGGCTGTAGCTGAGGAAGTCCGTAAGGTACATGCCATCTGCGTCAGGTGCGGCAATCTCGCAAATCACTCCCACAGACTGTCCCACAGCACCGAGCTCGTGGTCCTTGGAGAGAAGGATGCCTACGAGCCGTTGTGCCGTGAATGTTACAACAAGGCGATCGCCGGGGAACGTGAGGCTTAGTCCTTCACGTTCTTCAAAGCCTCGCGTACCTTCGCCTCGATCTCGTCGCAGAGTTCCTGGTTGTCCTTGAGAAGCTGCTTGGTGGCCTCGCGTCCCTGGGCCAGTTTCTGGTCGCCGTAGCTGAACCAGGATCCGCTCTTGCCCACGATGCCATATTCAACGCCAAGATCCAGAATCTCGCCGGCGTGTGAGATGCCCTCGCCGAACACGATGTCGAACTCGGCCTTCTTGAAAGGCGGAGCCATCTTGTTCTTCACCACCTTGACGCGGGTGCGGTTGCCCAGGGCCTCCTCGCCGTCCTTGAGCTGTGTGGTCTTGCGCACGTCGATGCGGACGGAGGCGTAGAATTTCAATGCGTTACCACCTGTCGTGGTCTCCGGGTTGCCGAACATCACGCCGATTTTCTCCCTGAGCTGGTTGATGAATATGCAGCAGGTGTTCGTCTTGGCGATGTTGGCCGTCAGTTTCCTCAATGCCTGGCTCATCAGCCTTGCCTGAAGTCCGACCTTGTTGTCGCCCATCTCACCTTCGATCTCCGCCTTCGGAGTCAGGGCTGCGACAGAGTCAACCACCACGATGTCAATCGCTCCCGAACGGATCAGGTTGTCGGCGATCTCAAGCGCCTGTTCGCCGTTGTCCGGCTGTGAGATGAGCAAAGTCTCAAGGTTAACCCCCAGAGCCTTCGCGTAAGTTCTGTCGAATGCGTGCTCAGCGTCGATCATCGCCGCGATGCCGCCCTGTTTCTGTGCCTCGGCTATCGCATGGATCGCCAGAGTGGTCTTACCGCTGGATTCCGGACCGTAGATCTCCACGATCCTTCCGCGCGGATAACCTCCTATCCCGAGCGCGTGGTCAAGCGCGACGGAACCGCTCGGTATGACCTGCACGTCCCATTGTGGCTGTTCCCCCAGCTTCATGATCGTTCCTTTCCCGTAGTCTTTCTCAATCTTGTCGATCGTGGCCTGCAGCGCCTTGAGTTTGGCGGCGCCGGTGTCTGTGGCCTTAGCCTCTACCTCTTTTGCCATAATGTTAAAATAATGTTGTTTGTTGTTTTTGGGCGAAAAGATGTCGCCTTTGTGACAAAGATATAAAATTACGTCCAATCCGGCGTTATTTTTCATTAAATTTGTAGTAGAAAAATCGACATGAAAGTTATGCGTGAGCAACTGTTGGGAAAGACCCCTGATGAACTGAAGGAAATCGCTTTGAAAGTAGGTCTGCCTGCCTTTACCGGCAAGCAGATCGCGCAGTGGATGTACGGGCGCAAGGTCCGGAGCATAGACGAGATGACCAACATCTCCAAGGTCGGGCGCGAGAGACTCAAGGAGGAATATTCCCTCGGAGTGACCCTCCCTTCCGCTTGTCAGGTCTCCTCCGACGGCACGAAGAAATACCTTTTCCCGGTGGGGGAGGGCAATGCCGTCGAGGCGGTGATGATTCCCGATGACGACAGAAAGACCCTCTGCGTCTCCTCGCAGGCCGGCTGCCGGATGGGCTGCAAGTTCTGCATGACAGGACGGCAGGGATTCCATGGCAACCTCACAGTGGCGGACATCCTTTCACAGTTTGTCGCCATTGACGAGTCGCCAGATCTGACCAATGCCGTTTTCATGGGCATGGGCGAGCCGCTTGACAACTTCGGCAACGTGATGAAGGCCATCGAGGTGCTTACGGCTGACTGGGGTTTCGGCTGGAGCCCCAAACGCATAACCCTTTCCACGATCGGTGTCCTGCCGAACCTGCGGAAGTACCTCGATTCGACCCGCTGCCACCTTGCCGTCAGCCTCCACAACCCGTTCCCTGACGAAAGGGCGGAGATGATGCCGGTGCAGAAAGCGTGGCCGGTGCAGGAAGTGATCGACATGATCCGTGAATATGACTTCACAGGCCAGCGCCGTGTGAGCTTTGAATATACCATGTTCGCCGGACTGAACGATGACAAGCGCCATGCCGACGCACTTATCAGGCTGCTCCGGGGGTTGGAGTGCAGGGTCAACCTCATCCGCTTCCACAAGATTCCGGACGCTCCGTTCGAGACAACCCCGCAGATCATCATGGAACGCTTCAGGGACAGGCTCTCAAACCACGGAATCACCTGCACGATAAGGGCTTCCAGAGGAGAGGACATTCTTGCCGCATGTGGGATGCTGGCCGGGGAACACAGTAGGAAATGAATATGGCAAATAACGTTCAATGACTATGGGAACGAGAACAAGATTGATTTTCACATCACTGGCCGTGATGGTCTCCTTGACGGCCTTGGCGGAATCCAGGTCTCAGCATTCGGTGCTGGATGACAGGAGGGAGGCCGCTGATCTGAGGGTTGAGGTGATCCGGCATAAACTGGACTCCATAAGGCGTTTCAGACATCGTCCGACCGTCGCCCTTGTGCTGAGCGGAGGCGGAGCCAAAGGGGCGGCTCATGTGGGCGTGATAAAGTATCTGGATTCAATCGGAATGCCGGTTGACATCGTGATGGGTACCAGCATGGGCGGCCTTGTGGGCGGAATCTATGCCCTTGGCTACAATGCAGAGCAGCTTGACACCCTGATCCAGAGCATAGACTGGGACCAGGCCTTGAGCGACCGTGTGCCGAGGGACTACCTGTCCTATTCCTCTATCAAATACAAGGAGAAATATGTCCTGTCCTTCCCGTTCTTTTATGACAAGGATGAGTACTTGCAGATGAAGGACGCCGACGGTCGGTACACAAGAAGGGTCGAGGACATCCACTTCGGCGCGGGGGGAGCCGACGCCACGAACATGGTCAAGGACAACCTTCTGGGGAGCCTTCCGTCCGGAATGGTCTATGGCCAGAATGTCAACAACATATTCAGCTCGCTTTCCGTCGGTTATCAGGATGTGACTGATTTCTATGACCTTCCGATTCCGTTTCTTTGCGTGGCGACCGACCTCGTGTCCGGTACCGCCAAGATCTGGACCGAGGGCAAACTCAACACGGCTCTCCGTTCCACGATGTCGATTCCGGGACTCTTCGCCCCTGTCAGGGTCGGCGGCATGGTGCTGGTTGACGGCGGCATGAGGAACAACTACCCGACAGACCTTGCCAAGAAGGTCGGGGCTGACATCGTGATCGGTGTCAATCTTTCCAGTGGCTACAAGGGCTACAACGAGATCAATAATCTTGCTGACATCATCAACACCGGCATCGACATGTTGGGGCGCACCTCTTTCGAGTCCAACATAGACATCCCGGATGTCAACATCAAGCCTGACCTGCACGAGTACAATATGCTCAGCTTCGACGAACGCAGCATTGACACCATCATCAACAGGGGCTACCAGGCCGCCTTGGCCGTCGCTGACAAGCTTGACTCGCTGAAGAAGGTCGTCGGGTCTGACAGGACTGTCATAAGCAACGATCCGGCTGATGACATCAGGGTAAGGAAAGTGCTTGTGTCGGGAGTTGAGATCGCCGGAGTAAATGACAGGGAAAGTCTTTACCTGATGAACAAGATCAAGATCGGGGCTGGCTCCAGGATGGGCAATCAGGAAATCGAGGATGCCGTGGCCACAATCTTCGGCACTAACGCGTTTGACTATGTGAACTATGAACTGCTGGGAGACGAGGAACCTTATAGGCTGAGGTTCAACTGCAAGAAGGGTCCGGTCTGCCAGCTTGGTCTTGGCGGACGTTTCGACACGGAGGAGATTGTGTCGGTGCTGATCAATCTGGGCTGGGGAGTCCACAAGATCCAGGGCTCGTCACTGGATTTCACCGGCAAGGTGGGAACCAATCCGAACGCCAGCGTGACATATTCCTACATCTCGCCGAAAGGAATGTCGTTCAATGTGCTGGCTGGGGTCAGGTACACTGACAGGAACATGTTCAGCATCGGAGACAACAGGTTCAGGATCAACTTTCTGGATGTGCGGCAGGAGGTATTTCTGTCCAACATCACATGGTCCACTTTCTATCTGAAGACAGGTTTCAGGAACGACTACTACAACGTCAATTCATTGATGGCCGAGCAGTCGTTCGGAGACTACGATGTCAACCAACTGTCCAATGATTATGTGACATTCTTCATCGATGCCCGCAAGGACTCGTTCGACAACGCCTACATCCCGACAAAAGGGAAGTCTTTCGGCCTCTCCTACGATTGGGTCTTCGGTGGCGGACCGCAGAAATTCAATAACTTCCATGCTTTGACATTGGATGCCAAACAGGTTGTGGGCGGTGACAGGTTCGCGTTTATCCCGTCTTTGAACATCCGTTACCTGCTCGGCGACGAGGTTCCGGTGCCTTTCACCAACACGATCGGCGGTAGCATGGCCGGCCGGTATCTAGACCAGCAGATCCCGTTCATCGGAATCAACAATGCCGCGGCCATGCAGAAGATTCTCGGTGTGGCCAGGGCTGACTGGCGCTGGAAGCTGTTCAAGAACAACTACCTGTCGGCGATCGCCAACTTTGCCTTGTCCTGCGACGAGATTTCCGCTTTCAAGAATTTGGACGAGGATGTGGCCGGATATCTGGGCTGTGGCCTTCAGTACACCTACAACTCGATCGTGGGACCGTTGAGCCTTAATGTGCACTGGTCAAGCTACACGCACAATGTGGGGCTGTACCTGAGCCTTGGATTTGATTTTTAGGAATATGGATGATTTCGCGAAAATGCTGGACAGGCTTCAGACCCAATGTGTCAAGAGGGAATATTGCCGCTCGGACATATTCAGAAAGGCTTTGACCGCCTTTGATGGGGATAAGGACGCCGCGGAGAGATTGGTCGCGTCGCTTGTCGAGGATCGTTTTGTCGATGATTCGAGATATGCCGCCGCATTCGCGAGGGAGAAGGCCCGCCTGTCGGGTTGGGGACCGGTGAAGATTTCTTTCGCGCTCACAGCCAAAGGGATATCCAAGGCCGTGGTCTCGGAGGCTTTGAAGGAGGTTGATCCCGATGAGGCCGACAGCAGGATGGTCTCGGTGCTTGAGGCAAAGTACCGTACGCTGAAGGGAGATCCGCAGGAGAAGTTCAAACTGATCAAATTCGGGTTGACAAGAGGCTATGAATATGAAAAGATAGCCCCCGTGGTGGATGAGATTCTGAAGAAGAATCGTTAACTTTGCGGACCCGGAATGGGATGTTTTTCACAGAGGACGGATCATTGGATGGATAAGTCGAACTTAATTCAATTGATATGAAAGCGATTGTTAAAACCGATTTCAACTTGCCGGGACAGGTTGGAAAGTATGTCGGTAAGGTACGTGATGTCTATGACATTGACGGAAAGTATCTCGTTATGGTTGTTACGGACAGGATCTCAGCGTTTGATGTGGTCCTGCCGGAAGGGGTTCCCTACAAGGGACAGGTGCTGAACCGCATAGCGGCCAAATTTCTGGACGCCACGGCCGACATCCTTCCGAACTGGAAGGTGGCCGTGCCGGATCCGGCTGTCACCATCGGCCACAAGTGTGAGCCTTTCAAGGTTGAGATGGTCATCCGCGGCTACCTCGCCGGACATGCCTGGAGGGAGTACAAGGCTGGAAAGAGGACGATCTGCGGTGTGGCGATGCCGGACGGGATGGTAGAGAACCAGAAGTTCCCTGAGCCGCTTGTGACCCCGACCTCTAAGGCCGCCGAGGGACACGACGAGGACATTTCCAAGGAGGAGATCATCGCCCAGGGACTTGTCGGACGAGAGGATTACGAGAAGCTTGAGGCTTACACAAGGGCCATCTACAAGCGTGGATGCGAGATAGCGGCACAGCACGGACTGATTCTGGTGGACACCAAGTACGAGTTCGGCAAGAAGGACGGTCAGATCTATCTGATGGACGAGGTGCACACTCCGGACTCCTCACGTTATTTCTACGCCGATGGTTACGAGGAGAGGCTTGCCAGAGGTGAGCATCAGAAGCAGCTTTCCAAGGAGTTTGTCCGTGAGTGGCTGATGGCCAACGGTTTCCAGGGACAGGAAGGACAGAAGGTTCCGGAGATGACTCCTGAGGTTGTGGCCGGGATCTCGGACCGTTACATCGAACTCTACGAGCACATCACCGGCGACAGGTTCGAGAAGACTGAATATTCCGCCGAAGCCATCGAGGCCAATGTCAAGGCTTGCCTTGAGGGCTTGAAATAAGAAAGTCGGTCACTGAACCTGTTGAAGTGTCCGACAGCCATGCGGATTTGACACAGACAATGGACGGCCTGAAACGAATATACGCCCGCAACTGCGAGGTGAGAAGGATTGAAAGGGCGGTCGCCGAACCGTTCCTTCAATCCTTTCACCGTTTGGGCTACACCCGCTGCCGCCACCTCTACGGCCTGTACGTCAGACGGGGCGAAGATATTCCCTCAGGCACACTGGTCGCCGTCGCCGGGTTCTCCGCTCCGAGAATATGGCGCAAAGGCAACCGCGACATCCGCTCATGCGAATGGATCCGGTACGCCTCTCTGGAGGGAATAGGTGTCGATGGCGGCATGGGAAAACTCCTGAAGGCGTTCATCGGGGACGTGAGGCCGGACGACGTGATGAGCTATGCCGACGCCTCGTGGTCGGAAGGGGATGTCTATCGGAGACTTGGCTTCACCGAGGAGGATGCGAAGATATTCCCGGATGGAAGCAAAAGTTTGAAATTCAGATTGAAACTTACTGAATATGAGTAAAAAGGTGAAACGCACATTTCTTGGAAAGCTGTGGCGACTGTTGTTCGTCAAGTTGCCTTTGGCCTTCTTTGCGCTCACTTTTCTGTGGGTCTTGATTTTGAAATGGTGTCCTGTCTATGTCACTCCGTTGATGATCCAGCGTTCGATAGAGTACCGGGGCGACAAGGGTTTCCACACCAGAAAGACTTGGACCCCCTATGAAAAGATTTCTCCGGAGATGGCACGCGCCGTGATCGCCAGTGAGGACAATCTGTTTGACAAGCATAATGGCTTCGACTGGAAGGCTATCCGTCAGGCGCAAAAGGAATATGAAAGCGGCAAGCGTCGCCGGGGTGGCAGCACAATCTCCCAACAGACCGCCAAGAATGTCTTCCTGCTGCCCCGTAAATCCATGATCCGCAAAGGTTTCGAGGCCTATTTCACTGTCTTGATAGAGTCCCTTTGGGACAAGCGAAGAATCATGGAAGTCTATCTGAATGTCGCAGAGATGGGCAAAGGAATATATGGTGTGGAAGCCGCAGCCGAGAATCATTTCGGCACGTCGGCCTCGAAGCTGACCCGCCGTCAGGCTTGTCTGATCGCAGCCTGTCTTCCGAATCCGATCAAACGGAACGCCGGAAAACCTTCCTCGTACATCAGCCGGCGCGCCTCCGACATCGCGTCCTTGGAATCCAAGATCGGCTATCCGGATTGGGTCAACCACAAATGATTATGAATGAATATGATTGTGTCGGCCGAGGTGAATTTCCGGGGTTTTTGCTATATTTCCTCTAAAAAACTGTTTCTTTCTTATGTGACGGGCGTAATAATCGCAGATTTTATGTAAGTTTGTAAACTTTACGGAATGGTGGTCGAAGTGACCATAACGTTGACAATTATAATAACTGATTTGAAATGAAAATACTGGTTACTGGCGCGGCAGGTTTCATCGGCTCAAGGCTGATGGCGAGACTTGCTGAAAGGGGAGATGAAGTTGTCGGACTGGACAACATCAATGACTATTATGATGTACGTCTTAAGTACGGAAGGCTTAAGGAGAACGGCTTCGACGGGCCTTTCGAGGGCGGTTCCGTGGCCGTGAGCGCAAAGTCCCCGAACTGCCGTTTCGTGAAAATGTCAATCTGCGACAAGGCCGCATTGGACTCACTCTTTGAGAATGAAAAATTCGACAAGGTCGTCAACCTTGCCGCCCAGGCCGGAGTAAGATATTCAATCACAAACCCTTACGTCTATCTTGAGAGCAACCTGCACGGATTCCTGAATATTCTTGAGGCATGCCGCAACTTCGGTGTGGGGCATCTGGTCTATGCCTCATCAAGCTCGATCTACGGGCTCAACGAGAAGGTGCCGTTCTCGGAGGATGACAAGGCTGACTGCCCTGTGAGCCTCTATGGGGCCACCAAGAAGGCCAACGAGCTGATGGCCCATTCATATTCAAAACTTTACGGATTCGCTTCCACCGGGCTTCGCTTTTTCACCGTCTATGGCCCGTGGGGCCGTCCGGACATGTCCCCGATGCTTTTCGCTTCGGCCATAGCCAAAGGTGAACCTATCAAGGTGTTCAACAACGGAGACATGATCCGTGATTTCACCTATGTGGATGACATCGTGGAAGGAACGATCCGTGTGATTGACCATGCCCCGAAGGCTGAGGAATGCGCCCACGGAGTCCCGGCGAAAGTGTATAACATCGGCTGTTCCCACCCTGTCAGACTGATGGATTTCATCAGCGAGATCGAGCGGGCCTACGGCAAGCCGGCGCAGAAGATTTTCCTTCCGATGCAGGCCGGCGATGTCTATCAGACCAACGCGGACACCACAAAGCTTGAGACCGAACTGGGCTACAAGCCAAGCACTACACTTCATGAAGGTATCAGCCGATTCATGGACTGGTACAAGAGTGATCTCAATCCGCTGAAGTAGCCGGAAAGAAATCCATGCCGCCCGGATGAAGAGAATCGCTGTAATATTCGAGGAAAACATTTTCGACCGGAAAGGGTCGTTTAACGCCAAGTGTGCCAGAGTGAGGCATTTGGCCGAACTGACCGGTTGGCAGATTGACGTTTTCTGCATCCAGCTCTTTCAGGATGCGTTTGTCAGCTCCGTGCTTGGCAGGAGGACTCTTGACATTCCGGGTGAGGACGTGGTTCCTGAAAAAGAACTGCGGAAACGGGATTCCGTGACCTTGAACGGTGTCAATCTGAATCTCGTCTGGAAGAATTATTCCATTCCGGATCACTTTCTATTCTATAAGTTGGGTTTGCGACCGGTATGTTACCCACGTTTCCTGAGAAAGCGTGTTGATTTGCTGAAGGGCTATGATGTCGTCGCCGCCCATTCATTTGTAGGAGGATTCATCGCAAGAGAGGCCCAGAGAAAGTACGGGATTCCGTTTTATATCACGTGGCATGGATCCGACATACATACCACACCTTTTAAACATCCTCAGATCAAGGAACTTACAGCGGAACTGATCCGTGATGCCAAGATGAACTGCTTTGTCAGCAGGAATCTGATGGAGATTTCGGACAGGATCGGGACCGGCGAGAAGACCGTTCTGTACAATGGATGTGACGGAAATTTTGTCCGCTATCCGGAAGGCAGGCGCTCGGAGATGAGAAAAGCGAACGGAGTTCAGGGGAAGAAGGTGGTGACCTATGCCGGGAACATGCTTTCCGTGAAGAATGTCGAAAGTCTTCCCGGAATATTCCATGCGGTTCAGGCGCGCTTGGATGATAGGATTGAGTTCTGGGTTGTGGGTGACGGCCGGTTGAGGCCGAAGGTTGAGGCGGAGCTGAATGCTGACAGCGCTCTGTCGTGCCGTTTTTGGGGGAACATGCCTCCGGAAAGGATGCCGGAGATATTCAATTGCACGGATGTCCTCGTGCTCCCGAGCAGGAATGAGGGTCTTCCATTGGTTCTTGTCGAGGCGTCAAGGTGTGGGGCGGACATTGTCGCGTCAAGGGTCGGGGGCGTGCCGGAAGTCATGGACGGAGATTTCACGGTGGCACTGGACGGAAAAGACTTCGCGGCACGTATGGCGGAAAGAGTCGTGGCTTGCCTTGAGGGGGCGCGTCAGTCTTTTGACCTGACGAGGTTTGACTGGAGGGAAACCGCCTTGGAGGAGAAGGCTGTCATAGAGAGGATCGCGGTGGATTGTTAACCAGGATTGATTATGGCTAAAGTTAGCGTTGTGATTCCCGTCTATAATGTGGAAAAGTACATTGAGACATGCGTGAGAAGCCTTTTCGAGCAGACGCTTCATGATGTGGAGTATGTCTTTGTGGACGATTGTTCACCTGATCGTTCTGTGGAGATCCTCAAAGGTCTGGTGGGTGAGTATCAGACACGTCTGGAGGAAGAGGGAAAGGTCGTGCGGATTCTCAGGATGCCGGTGAACAGCGGGCAGGCCAAGGTGCGAAGGGAAGGTGTGGCACATTGCACGGGAGAGTACATAATTCACTGTGACAGTGATGATTGGGTGGAGACGGACATGTACCGGGACATGTACGAGACGGCTGTGGCTTCTGGCTCGGATGTCGTGGTGTGCGACTACAGGATGGCCTGCACCACGTCGGACGTGGGCACATCGTGCACATGTCATGCCCACGACGCACGAGAACTGATAAGAAACAGTCTGTACCTCAAGGATTCGTGGGCTCTCTGGAACAAGATGTTCAGGAGGAGGTGCTACTCTGGGATCCGTTTCCCGTCCGAGGCTATGGGGGAGGACATGGTGATCACCGTGCAGCTTCTGCTCTCATGCGGGTCTTTTTCCCACATCCCTGGACCTTACTATAATTATCGCATGAATCCGCAGTCCACTACCAAGAAGATCACCAAGGAGAGCTGCCTGAGGCGTTTCCGGCAATTGAAGGCAAATTCCGACTTGTTGTTTGAGATTCTTGCGGAAAAACCGGCCGGTCTGGATCTGTCGGACGGAATGGTTTTCTTCAGAAACCACATCCGTTCCAAACTCCTTCCATTGGTGTGGAACGATGAGTATTATCTTCTCTGGAGGGACACCTACCCGGACTTGAACCGGAAGGTGCTGCTCTCAAGGCACATAGGCATGGATGTGAGACTGAAGGTTCTTCTGACAACGCTTCGCCTGTACCCCGGAAAAAAAGACCGTATCATCTGAGACCCCTTAAGGAACATGAAAATAATAAGTAGATTCAGATTAAGAGAAGATTTTCGAGGATAGATCTTTTTTTGAAGAAGGAGTGTGCCGGTGGCACATGACTGATGAGAAAAGAGATCTAGACCGAAAAGATTCCTTAAGTGATGCAGGTTATTTTTTGAAGGTTACTAAATAGTTCTGGAATGAGATTCAAAGGAAGAAAAACAGGAATATTCACGATCTGCTGCCTTGCCCTTTATTATGGTGTGGCCTATTGGCTTCCCGCCAGCAACAGTTTTTTCCTTGGAAAGGTGTCGAAGAATTTCCGCGCTTTCCTGTGCGGACACATATTCCTGCATTGTGGAAAAGGGGTGAATGTGGAGCGTAAGGCCAATTTTGGCTGCGGACTTGGTGTCGAGCTTGGCGACGAGTCGGGGCTTGGCGTGGGATGTGTCGTTCCGAGTGACACCAGAATAGGAAACTATGTCATGATGGGGCCGAACTGCCGGATCCTGCACCAGAACCATAATTTCGGGAGGACGGACATTCCGATGTGCCATCAGGGCCTTGGCCCTAAACTTCCGACGGTCATCGAGGATGATGTCTGGATAGGAAGGGATGTCCTGATCACTCCCGGAAGGGTCATCAGAAAAGGTTCCATTGTGGGGTGCGGATGCGTTCTGAGCAAGGATTTTCCGGAATATTCAATCATCGGCGGCAATCCTCCGAGGCTGATCCGCTCGCGTCTGCACGTGTAGCCCTATTTCAGCGCGGAGTCGAACACGTTGAATATGTTCCCGGCGACACTCCCCGTTCCCGGAGTTTTCAGCGATTCCTCAAAGAAAGACTTCCGGTCTCCTTTCATCTTGTCGTCGCCGCCTATGACAACGGTGTCGATGAACGCCTTGATCTCTTTGATTCCGTTTCCGAAATAGTGTCGTTTAAGGCATTCCTTCCCGAAATCATTCACGCTTCCGGCTATTCTTTCCTTGTCATGTGTTATGAACATCAGCGGCTTGCCTGTGTAGAGATATTCAGTCATGAAGGAACAGCAGTCGTGGATGAGAGCGTCGGATGTCATGAAAAGGTCGTAGTACTCCCCGTCGGTGAGCGATGTGTTCGGCATGGCCGCCCATCTGGCGAAATATTCCTCCGTCTTCCCGCGTCCCCAGACTTCCGTGCGGCAAAGTTTCTCCTTGAGCAAGGGGTGGGGCTTGAAGACGAACTGGACTTTTGATGAATATTCTTCCGCAAGTTCCAGCATCCCGTCCGCGATTTCAAGGAATGTGGAATAGCCAAGGACATCGGATTTCAGCACGGAATGGTGCGGAGCCCAGATGATCCTCTTGAATCCGGTGTCCGGGGTCTTCCAATCACGGCATGAGGATGCATCCTCAAGATAATCCGCGAATGGAAAGCCGCAGACGGTGATGTTGTCCCTTTTTGTGTAAAGGCGTTCCTTTTCACGGCATTTTGAGTATTCCGTAGGATAGAACATCCTCCAGCAGATGTTCTTGTACAGTTGGTTGTACAGTTTCGGGACATCGTTCAACGGCACGCCGTAAGGAATGTAGGCGAAGAGACTGTGTCCCATGAATCTGTCCACACTGAACTCTTCTCCTCCGACCCCGTAGGGCTGGACGTAGAAGAGGATGTCCGGAGCGAACGCGGTGAGGTCAAAATATTCATTCCTTGAGAAATCGTAGCCGTCGATGTACGGAAAGCCTTTGTGCCCGAAATGTCCGCGCAGTTCTTCCTGAGTTTTCCTGAAAGTCTCCGGGTCGTCACGCCTTTGGGGAAACGAGACGATGTAGGGATCAAACCTGTCGCTTTCCAGAAACATGCGGAACAGTTTGTCGTTCTTCCACATTCCGAGATTGATGACGAAGAACACGACTTTGATCCTCTCTTTCTTGAAGACCGCGGCTTCAATGGAAGGGAGTCTCCTGTCGTAGATGATGGTTTTCAGGTGTTTACGCAGGTCGCTTATGGCATCGTTCCAGAGAGTATGAAGGTTTCCGCTCATTTCTTGAGAAGTTGTTTGAGGATGGACATAAGCTCATTCAGGGCTGACAGCCTCAGGAGCCATGACAGGAATATGTAGATCGCCACGCTTGCCGTGACCGCTATGAGAATGAGCGGCAGCGGACTGAGGTGAAGGCTGCTTGTCAGCATCGAGACGGCAAGCACCGGCAGTGACAGCAGCAGGTAGGGAAGTGTCTGAAGGAACTGCTCCTTGAATCCGTAGCCAAGCAGACGCTTTGTGTAGTAGGTGTTGCAGAAGAAAGCTATGAAGCTGTACACGGCCGCGCCTATGCAGATTCCGATGATCCCCATGAAGCAGGAAATGAACAGGATTGTGAAGGCTATTGTCTTTTTGAACACTTCCAGTTTCAGCACAAGGTCTGACCTCCCCTTGACGTAGAGCAGGTTGAGGTTTATCCTTGTCAGGCAGTCGTACATCCAGCCGAAGCAGAGAATCTGAAGGTAAGGCACACATTCCAGCCATTTGTCGGTGACGAGGAATCTGATCAGGGGCTCGGCGGTTCCGGCCAGAAGCATCATCAGCGGGAATATCGCGAAAGCGGAGACCGAGAGGAATCTTTTGTAGGCGTCCAGCAGTACCGCATCATCGTCCTGAACCTTGGACAAAACCGGGAACGAGACGTTGTACAGAACACCGGAGAGCGAGGTTCCGGCCAAGGTGGCGAACTTGTTGGCGGTGGTGTACTGACCAAGATCAGCCGGAGTGAACCTCTTGCCGATGATCAGGCTCCTGATGTTCGTGTAAACGCTTGAGATAAGTGATGCCAGCACGAGTTTGGAACCAAAGGAAAAGAGTTCCTTGAATATCCTCTTGGAGAAGACCAGTGACGGGAACCACCTCACGCAGAAGACCGTCAGAAGAAGTTTGAACAGAGCGAGGCTGACCGACTGCGCCACGAGCGCCCACACACCGAATCCTGAATATGCCATCGCTATTCCTGTGACTCCGGAAAGTATGGCGCTGACGACATTGATCTTGGACTGGGTCTTGAAATCTATCCTTTTGGTGAGCTGGACAGTGTTGGTGGCCGAGAGCGCCCCGATAATGAGGCTCAGCGAGCTGACTCTGGCGATGTCCTTCAGGAGCGGCTGCCCGTAGAAATCAGCGATGAACGGGGCTGCGGCGAAGAGTATCCCGTAGCAGACGAGACTGATCCCGACATTGATGTAGAAGACTGTGGAATATGTCGTGTCGTCGCAGTCCTTTCTCTGGATGAGGGCCGAGGAGAATCCTCCGTCGATGAAGACCTGGCTGATGGCGAGGAAGATCGCCAGCATCCCGATCAGCCCGTAGTCGTCCGGGGAAAGCAGCCGGGCCAGCACCACGCTGACAAGGAACTGGATTCCCTGCACGGAGAACTGCCCCGTGAGACTCCACAGGACTCCTCTGACGGTTTTCTTCTTCAGGTCTGAACTCATCCTAAATGTATTTGGCCACCGATTCTCCGATGTCTTTTCCTGTCAGTATCCCGCCGGTGAGATATTCCTTTCCCATTCTGCCCTGCGCCCAGAGAATGATCCGGTCGATGGCCGGTGTCTCGATGCCGAGGCGGATGGCGTAGGACTTGGTGATCAGCATGCCGAACGGGATGTCCTCCGTGAAGCAGCGGTTGGAGTAGTCCGGAATGAAACTTCCGTCCGTGGCTTTGAGCATCGGAACGGGTATCCCTTTGAGCGACGGGATGCTTGTGATCTTTCTTGTCATTGACTCCGCGTCATGGCTTTCGTAATGCTCAAGAGCGGTCGGGATGGCTTCCTGAGGAATTCCCAGAGCCTCCCTGACTTTCTGAAACTCGTTGTCGCAGGCTATGTAGGTCTCGGAGCTGCGGTTGTCCCAGTCCTCGTAGAACAGTGGGATGTGGTCGTAGCTTTCATGGCCTTCGAACAGGGCGAACATGCGGCTTGGATGAAGCAGAGGGTTGCTGTTCGTGAGGGTGGCCTCAAGGTGACTGTCCAGCAGGTTTATGTGGACCCCGAAGATGTTTTCGATGAGTTCCCTGAATCCGCTCCTGCCCTCTATGCCGAGAGTGGCGATGTGGCATTCCGGGCGGAATCCCATCAGGTGTGCCTTGCGGCCATATTCCTGGATTCTTGCTATGTAGGGCACTCTTTGGAATCCGAAAAGCGGTGTGCCTTCGGGCAGTATCTTTTCCGCCATCGGGAAGAATCCTGAACTGCAGAAGATCGACCCGACAACCGTTTCTTTTGACAGGAAAGGAGCCATGTCTCCAAGTTCTTTGGCAATCGCGAATCCGGGAAGGCAGAGCAGCACGATGTCAGCGTCACGGATGGCTTCCTCCGGAGTGTCCGTGACAATATTCAGTAATCCTTCCTCCACACGCCCATCCGGGGTTTCGATGAGAAGGGTCTTGTCCGTGAATTTCTCGGGATGTCTGGTCATGAGACGAACGTTCAGATCTCCGCGCGAGGCAAGATGTCCTGCCGTGACGTGGCCGAGGTTGCCGCCTCCGCAGATGCAGATACTTGTCTTATTCATGTCTGATTCCAAGTTTGTCAAACGCTTCGGTGAACACTACGAAGAAGTCTTTTATGTCACTCTCGTCGATGGCTCCAAGCGAGCAGAGGCGGAATGTGCCGCTTGAGGAGATCTTGCCGGGGTAGATCGTGAAGCCGCGCTCGTAGCAGTAGTCATGGACTTTGCCGAAATCCCATGCTGGGTCGTCCGGATAGAGAACTGAGACAACAAGGCCGGACTGGATCTCAGGCTTGATGGCCTCTTTCAGTCCGAGTTTCGCCACGCCTTCGTGGATGGCCCGGTTGACGCGGAGGTGACGCTCGTGTTTCGGCATTTCACCTTCGGCATAATATTCCTTCAACCCTTGGATGGCGGCATAGACTGTCTGCACCGGCGGGGTGAAGCGCATCTCGCCGTTTTTCTCGAATCCGGCATATTGCTGGTAAAGATTGCAGTAGAACGACCGCACCGGGTAGTTCTTTGATTTCTCGACCTCCGCTGTCCTGCCGATGACAAATGAGAGTCCGGTCATCGCCATGATTCCTTTCTGGGCCGATGCCATGCAGAAGTCGATGTTGTCCCGTTCCACGTCGATCGGAATCATTCCGAGCGAGGAGGTCGTGTCGGCGACCATTATGGCTCCGTGCCTGTGCGCGGCGGCTCCGATCTCCCGGATCGGATTCAACACGCCGGTACCGGTCTCGTGGTGGCAGCAATAGACCACGGCGATGTCTGGATTGGCCTCCAACGTTTCCTCGATGGCCTTGAGATCCGGAATGTCATAGACGGATGATTTCAGGTCGATGTGCGGCAGGCCGTAGCATCGGCAGACCTCGGCCGCCCTTGAGCTGTAGGCTCCGTTGTCCACAACCAGCATCTTCTTTCCTTCCGGCAGCAGGGAGTTGACACACACGTCGATGCAGATCGTTCCGGAGCCGCAGAACAACACGCTGGTGTAATCTTTGGGGTCGGCGTGGACGACTCCGAGGATGTCCTTGCGGAAACTGGCCATCTTGTCGGCGAACTCTTTCTCTCTCGGGCAGATGTCCGGGACGATCTGAGCCATCTTCACGGTGTCGGTCGTGGTGGCCGGCCCTGGATTCAGCAGGACGTTGCGTTTTATGTTCAGTTTGTCAGAGTTCATTTTACATTATAGTTTTATGATTCATTCAGAATTACTTGCGCTGCTTCATTGACCCATAAACTCCATCAGTGCGTCCCTGTTCTGGATTGGAGTGGTAGTCGGACGCCCGAGGTCCTTGCGGTTCCCTCTGTGGACACGAACTTCCAAGAGAACCGGGCCACGCATGGTTTTCAATACTTTAAGGGCGGAATCCAAATCTTCGGCGGTAGTGACTGAGACGGCGTCCTTGTAACCGGCGGCCTTGGCTATTCCGGCAAGGTTGACCTTAAGCCCTACGGTAGGCTGTCCTCCCACGGAATCGTGCGCGCCGTTGTTGAATATCACATGGACGAAGTTCTCCGGAGCCTTGTCGGCGATGATCGCCACGGAACCGAGGTGCATCAGTGCCGCTCCGTCGCCATCGAAGCACCAGACTCTCCTGTCCGTCTTCTCAAGGGCGATCCCGAGGGCTATCTGGCTGGCGTGTCCCATGGACCCAACGGTGAGAAAGTCCCTTTCGTGCCCTTGGCCTTGTGCCGTCCTGTACTCGAACAGCTCTCGGGAGATCATTCCTGTTGTGGAGACGATGACATCCTTGGCACTAAGGCTAGCCGCCACCTTTTGGATGGCCTCTTCCCTTGAGAGAGGATATTCATTTACCTCATGCCTTTGAAGTGTGTAAGGTTCGAAGGTGTTTTTCCGCACGATGAATGCGAACGCCTCGCCGGTTTCGCTCATGTGCCTTACGGCCCCATCCAGCTGGCTGCGGAACTCTGTCTCGTCCTGGCTCAGGATCTCGTGCCTGATGCCCATCGCGTCGAGCAAGGGGAGTGTGATCTTGCCTTGCTTTACATGCTGCGGCTCGTCATGCACGCCTGGTTCGCCCCTCCAGCCGATTACCAGCAGAACCGGGATTCCATAGACCTCCTTGTCCGTCAGCGAGGCGAGCGGGTTGATGGCGTTGCCTTCCCCGGAGTTCTGCATGTAAACACAAGGAATATGTCCGGTCGCGAGGTAGTGCCCCGCCGCGAGACCGACGGCCGCTCCCTCATTGGCGGCGATGATGTTGTGTCTGTCATCCAGCGTGTCCGAGATGAACGCACAGACGTTCTTCAGAAGCGAATCCGGCACTCCGGCGAAAAAGTCAATCCCTTTCGCGGCGAGAGATTCTATGAATATCTTTGGAGAGAGCATGTTCCTTACTGTTTCTTTGTTCCGGGTATAAGGCTCAGGATTTCCTTGATCGGCATGCAGAGATCGTTCGCCTCCAGCGAGCGTTCGTGCTCAAGGATGGACTTCGCGCAGTTCACCATCGCCGGATAGGCGCTGCGGAGCATGTGGTTGGCATAGATGACGACGTTGATGCCCCATGAGGCCAACTCGGTCTCGGTGAATTGGTTGTAGGTGGTAGGCACGGCCACGATCGGGGTCGTGGAGTCCGTCTCCCTGAACCTGTGGCAGAACTCTTTGATGTCCATTCCGTCCTTGTTCTTCGAGTGGATCATGATGCCGTCAGCGCCCGCCTGGACGTAGGCGTGGCAGCGCTCAAGCGCGTCCTCCAGCGGCTTCCCGGCGATCAGCGATTCACATCTGGCGATGATCATGAAGTCCTCTGTTATCTGTGCTTCCTTGCCCGCTTTGATCTTGGCGCAGAAGCCTTCGATTGTGTCCTGGGTCTGCACAGCGTCCGTGCCGAAGAGCGAGTTCTGCTTGAGCCCGACCTTGTCCTCGATGATCACCGCAGAGATTCCGAGTCGTTCCAAAGTCCTGACTGTGAATCCGAAATGCTCAACCTTGCCGCCTGTATCGCCGTCGAATATGATCGGCTTGGTCGTCACCTCAAGCGTGTCGTTGAGGTCGTGCAGCCTTGAGGTGAGGTCCACCGCCTCGATGTCCGGCTTGCCCTTTGATGTCGAGTCGGTCAAGGATGATGACCACATCCCGTCGAACTGCCTTGCCTCCCCGTTCACCTCCACGCTTGTCTTCTCGACGATGAGTCCGGTCAGCCCGCAGTGCGACTCCAGGATGCGGACTATCGGCTTCGCTTCGATTAGCCTGCGTAGCCTTTTCATCCTGATCTCCGGTGTCGTGCCGAATCCCTCGATCTCCTCAGCCAGCTTGGAAGAGTTGATGCCTTGGGTGTAAGGGATCTCGATGACCTCGCCTCCGATCTCCTCCATCACCTTGAAGACCTCCTCGCGGAGTTTCCTTGCCGGTCCCTCCTTCCAGTCATCCCCGTGGATGATGTAGTCCGGACGGTATTTCCGCAGGTTGCCCACGTAGCTCCATTCGTGCTGCGGCACGACATCCGCCACACCCTTGATGCTGCGCACAACCGCCTCCCTCTGCTCGTAGGTGAGCACCGGCAGCCTCTTGTGCGTGGCTATCGCCTTGTCCGTGAACAGCCCGATGATCACGTCCCCGTGCTTGGCCCCCTCCGTGATGATGTTGGTCAGTCCCGGATGCATCACATCCGCTATCATTCCAAGATATACTTTCTTCGCCATGTCCGTCAGTCTTGAATCGTTAACATTCAGTTTCCCGTTTTCCGTTTTCCGTTTTCCCGTTTTCCCGTTTCCCGTTTTCCCGTTTTCCCGTTTCCCGTTTCCCGTTTCCCGTTTCCCCCATGTCAGCGGCCTTTCGCCTCAGCTCATATTCCCTGCTTCCCGCACTGCCATAGGAAACCGTGCGGTCAAAACCGCAATCTTCAAATATAATCAAAAACCGCTGAATATTTTCATTCATACCCCAAAACTGTCGTTTGGACCGCTGAATTTTTAGTAAGCGTTAAAAATAAGTTGAAATTTGGCCCACCTGCAAAGTCCCGTGTCTGATATGATGTGAGTTTTCTGCTTTCTTCCTGAGGGCATGTTGGACTTTCTCGAACTGGTGTGGAGGGAGACGGAGTCTCTCATGTCCAGAGAGAGCCAGAAGGACATAGCATATACCGGCTACTGCAAATAGGGGACGCTGATAGTCGCCGTGCGTGGCACCAACGCTGGAGCGGAATCGTTCAACTCGAAAATCAAAGGCTTCAGGGCTAAGATTAGAGGAGTGTATGACCTGCTCTTCTTCATGTTCAGGCTATGCTCCATCTTTGGGTAACCTCCCACGGAACTTTGCAGGTGAGCCATAAATTTGTGTCAGATTTTGAGGATGGATTTCTTTTGGAAGAAGGAGTGTACTGGAGGTACACGACTGATGAGAAAAGAAATATAGACCATAAAGATATACGAATTGTTCAAGCTATTCTTAATGATTACTTAAGGGATTTTTGAAGAATTTGACTAAATTTGAATGTTATAAGTAAGCGTTAAGGAACATGAAAATAATAGGTTGCTTCAGATTAAGAGAAGATTTTCGAGGATAGATCTTTTTTTGAAGAAGGAGTGTGCCGGTGGCACATGACTGATGAGAAAAGAAATATATACCATAAAGATATACGAATTGTTCAAGTTATTTTTTAATGATTACTATGATTCAGTGTCATTTTGAGATTTCGGGAATCAGAAAGGATGGCGGTTATGATTCCGGACTTAATCACGGTGACATTGCAATAAGGTGTCCACTTGAAAGAGTCTTTTTTTGAAAATATGTGCCACACAGGTACTTCCAACGGGGGTAAAAAGTGGCGAATGGTACTTTTTCAACTGGACTCAATAATTAATAAATTATAAATCAATGCAAAGGATAAAAACGGCGGTGATTATGGCCGCTGGACTTGGCACCCGCTTCGGCAGACAGACGGAGAAGATTCCAAAGGGATTCATCGAGGTCGGAGGAAAACCCATGGTCGTGCGTTCGGTGGAGACACTTCTGGAGTGCGGCATGGACAGGATCCTCATAGGCACCGGCTACAAAAAGGAAGCATACGAGGCCTTGATGGAGCGATACTCTCAGATCGAGTGCGTTTTCAGTCCACGCTATGCCGAAACGAACAGCATGTACACTCTTTATAATATGCGGGAGGTCATCGGCGCGGACGACTTCATCCTGCTGGAGTCGGATCTCGTCTATGAGAGCAGGGCGATAACGTCCCTGTTGGATTGTGGGTATGCCAGTGCGATGCTGATCACTCCTGTGACGAAATTTCAGGATCAGTACTATGTGCAGAAGGATGCCGAGGATGTTCTGGTTGATTGTTCGACGGACAAGAACGCCATCCGTGCCGACGGGGAACTTGTCGGCATCCACAAGATAGGTAATGCTTTCTTCAGGCAGATGTGCAAGGACTACGGAATGAAGGCCAAGGAACAACCAAAGCTTGGTTATGAGTATGAGCTCCTTCATGTTTCCAGGAGCATCGCTCCCATGAATGTCCTGAAAGTGGACGGCCTCCTATGGTACGAGATCGATGACAGTTCCGATCTTGAATATGCCGAGAAACAAATTATTGGCGGATTATAGCTCCCTTATGCCGTTTTTGTCGCTGAATATGCCATGCCGGCTTCCGTGGCTTTCATGCCTTCCGGAATTGTCGTTTGGTTGAAATAATTCACCAAACGGTTGTTTATTAATGATCTTTAGGCATAATGGATTAATTTTTGATATATTTGCGCTTTGGTTCAGCGGCGGATGAGTCATTGAACGTAATTGAATATTAACAAATTGTAATTGTATAAGTTATGAAAAAGATTATTACAACCCTTTTTGCAGCATCTATGATGCTTCTCGGAACAGTGGCTTTCGCACAGCCATCAATCGGTGTCGGATTCGCTAACTCTACAGACAAGTGGAAGTCAGGGAACACGACAACAACAAACAATCTCAGTGGCTTCTATGTAGGTGGTAATTATAACATCAATCTTGCCGGTGCTTTGAATGTCGCACCAGGAATTTACTACTCTCTTCTTACTAAGAGTGATGCCGATAGTTATGCAGGTGTGGCGGATCTCAAGGTTGACGTGACGGAACATTACATTTCAGTCCCGGTGATGTTTAATGCGGGCCTTGCCTTTGCTGACGGCATTGTCGGAAGAATCTATGCCGGCCCAACTCTTGCTTATGGTCTTGCTTCAAATTCAAAATATACAGCTTCCGCCACTATACCAGTCATTGGAACTGTCAGCAAAGGTGACAAGGTGAATAATTATGATGATTCGGACTACAGTCGTTTCGACATCATGCTCGGTGGAGGAGTCGCCGTTGATTTCTTCGACATGGTACGTTTCAACATTGGCTATGACTATGGTCTCGTCAATCGCTATTCAGGAGACGGTGACGTTACCCGTCACAGAAGCCAGCTCAGTGTAGGTGTTGCCTACCTCTTCTAGAGTAGGGTGTAGCTTTATCCAAACAGGTCAAATTTTGTCAACATATAGTCAAGTGGTCAGGGATTTCCTTCTGGCCGCTTTTTTTATTGAATCGGATTTTACTTTCTCACAGCGTTCTTCTACTTAGTAACCTTCAAAAAATAACCCGCATCATCTTAAGGAATCTTTTCGGTCTATATCTTTTCTCATCAGTCATGTGCCACCGGCACACTCCTTCTTCGAAAAAAGATCCATCCTCGAAAATATTCTCTTAATCTGAGGCAACTTATTTTTTTTTCATGTTACTTATAATGTGTTCTGTACTTGGTACGTTTGATATGCTTTCTTGCAGTTGGCGGGAACGCCAATGTGCCTTGTAGGTCTGTCTGGGGTATGGTGGCGTTTCCGATTGAGAGCCATATAGCCATGTCGGGAGCAATGAACAGGCCTGTGTGTGGGTCTGTTGAGGAATGGTGTTCCCGCCAATTGCAAAACACTTTTCTCATCAGTCATGTGCCACCGGCACACTCCTTCTTCGAAAAAAGATCCATCCTCGAAAATATTCTCTTAATCTGAGGCAACTTATTTTTTTTTCATGTTACTTATAATGTGTTCTGTACTTGGTACGTTTGATATGCTTTCTTGCAGTTGGCGGGAACGCCAATGTGCCTTGTAGGTCTGTCTGGGGTATGGTGGCGTTTCCGATTGAGAGCCATATAGCCATGTCGGGAGCAATGAACAGGCCTGTGTGTGGGTCTGTTGAGGAATGGTGTTCCCGCCAATTGCAAAACACTAATATGTTCAATAGTCTCTGTACACGGCATTGTTACAGGGCCTCTGTACACGGCATTGTTACAGGGCCTC
>ENA-ORSK01000377-ORSK01000377.1-human-gut-metagenome-genome-assembly--contig:-NODE-377-length-46833-cov-12.524157_pt1 | contig 46833 bp, 33 predicted proteins | sample MGYA00242192_ERZ509159 | MGnify/ENA primary metagenome ERZ509159 (study PRJEB26280, sample SAMEA2338663) | human gut metagenome | biome: human gut; feature: human-associated habitat; material: faeces...
AACTCAAAATAAAAGCATCATTCTGCTATTTCTTGCTTTTTTAGGCGTTATTTTCTTTTTAAATATCACTTTTTTCCTTTTTCTACCCTCATTTCAAAATAAAATTTGTACTTTTGCATGCATATTAAGACGATAAAACAGTAATCTTGGCAGATGCCAAATACAAAAATAAGAACGAAATGGATACATTATATTTATTGCAGTTCGCCTGTTTCCTATTTATGTTCGTCAATATCCTCATTCTGGGTATTACCCGACTGCACATGAAGTGGATGAACCGGCGATATGAAGTGTCACGATGGCTGATTATCGGAGCCATGGTAGGACTGGCCATACAATTTCTCATGCAGATGCTTCTGGGCTTCCGGGCTCAAGACGCTGCTGTGGGAGCCGTATTCAACATGCTGGCCTATCCCCCTTGCTTCTCGCTCATCTCTATTGGCATTTACAATATCGAGGCAACTCATGCCAACCGCCGGAAGATGAACATCGTCTGCGCCAGCATTTATGCCGCCATATTGGCTGCCTTCTGCATCGGCTTTATCCAGAGCGGAAACTTCCATATCGGCAGCTGGATTTATGTGATGATAGTTCTGTTCGGCATCAACGTAGCCTATTGCATCTATATGATAATAGTGGAAATCAGAAAGCGCAGAAGGATGCTGGAGGTGATGGCTGGTTATGATATCCTGCCTTATGTGAGATATGCGCGAGCCAGTGTGTTCATGGTCTTTTTCCCTGCAGTAGCCCTGCCTTTTGCAGTCCTTTCCACCAAATCTCTATATGTAATCGGACCTCTGGGACTGCTTGCTGTCTTTTTCTTCACGCTCAGTTTCATGGCTTTGGGCTATAATTACGTACCTTCAGAAGAACTTCTGGATAAGGAGGAAGAAGAGGAGGCTGCCATGGAAAGCGTGGGAGACGATACCGTTTTAGAACTGCAGGATGAAGAACTAGATGATAAGAAAGAAACTTTACAATCACAGCGTTCAGAAAGACGGCAGAAGATTATCCGTGAGAAGTTGGATGAATGGTGTGCTGCCAAGGGTTATAGGGATACGTCGCTGAATATGATTACCCTGTCACGTTCGTTGAATATCAGCAGATACGAGTTGTCGCGCTACCTCTCATTCTGTCTCAATACCACCTTTCGCCCCTGGCTTGCCGAGGTGCGTTTTGAGGCTGCCAAGAAGATGATGTTGGATAACCCCGACTTCGGTAATGACATCATTTCTGCCGAGTGCGGCTTCTCTTCCCGTACCCATCTCTACCGTATGTTCAAAGAGAAAGAAGGCTGCTCTCCTACGGCTTGGAGAGAGAAAAACTGTTAAAAAGTATGTATTAGGTGTCGCATTCCCCCACGAATGAGACACCTTTTTTGTAGGAATGCGACACCTATGTGGGGGAATGCGACACCTTGTTTCAAAGAAAAACACTATATTTGCACCATGAAAAGTATAATAGAATCATTAGCCAAAGAAGAACAGGCTATCTTGATAGTAGCTTTGTTTCTCCTCCTTTATGTTGGCACCATGATTAATGTCATGGTGAGGGAATACAGGACCTATCTTGATGATTACCCGATGTATCATTTCAGCTTGGGTGATTTCATCAGGAGAGGGCGTTTCTATATCTGCCTCATTCTCGGCGTAGTATTTATCACGTTCGTGTGTCTGATAGTCAGTCTGATGGCAATCAGTATTCAGTAATTTCTTGATAAAAAATAATAACAAAACATATTTATTAATGATGAAAAGATTTACAAATCAATCCCATGGGTCGCAAGCCGGCCGTATGTACAATGGGGGGGCGATAATCCGTAGATTCGCTCTGTTCCCATTGATGTTGCTCATGTTGTTGCTTCTGCCAGCCGGCATGGTGGCGCAGAAGGCAGCTTCCAGTTCTAAGTATATAGCAACGTATGAATCCTCCACCCAAACTTTGACTTTCAATAAATTTGTGGGTGAAACCCTTCCTGAAAATAGTGCTTGGGTGGAAGATAAGATGACGGTGGATGCTATCAATAAGAGATTAGGGAATGGTACAATCGTGCACATCGTTTTCGATAAGAGCTTCAGCACATACACGCCTACATCGTTGTACAAATTCTTTGCGAATCTCACAAAACTGAAAACAATTACAGGCTTGGAATATCTGAATACAGAAAAGGTGACGGATATGAACCGCATGTTCTATAGCTGCAAATCTCTCACCTCGCTAGATGTTACTCATTTCAATACAGAGAAGGTTACTAATATGATAAGTATGTTCTCTGATTGCTCATCTCTCACCTCGCTAGATCTTACTCATTTCAATACCGCGAAGGTGAAGTATATGTACTACATGTTCTCTAACTGCTCATCTCTCACCTCTCTCGACGTCAGAAACTTCAATACAGCGAATGTGACGGATATGAGTTCTATGTTTCAAAACTGTTGTGCTCTCACTTCGCTCTACCTTTCAAACTTCAATACAGAGAATGTGACGAATATGAGCAGTATGTTTTCTAGCTGCCAAGCTCTCACCACCATCTGCACCAGCAGTAAGTTTGTAACAACCCGGGTATCTAAAAGTAGCAGAATGTTCTACAAATGTGAAAAACTCAAAGGCGAAGAAGTATGGACAGAAGACAAGGCTACCGACAAGACCTATGCCAAGATAGAAGGTGGATATTTTAGTGGTGGAATCCCTAGGGTGAAATATGCTGATGGCACGCTGACCTTCTTTCTCGCATCCAAGGAGACTTTGGGAGAAAATGAGTATGGAATCTATGATGGGTGGGCGACACCTGACTGGGTGTGGCAAAACCCTAACGTTACCAACGTTACCAAGGTAGTGTTTGATCCCGCCTTTGCAAATGCCCGACCAACCAAATGTAATGAATGGTTCCAAAACTACGTAAACCTCACGAGCATAGAGGGTATCGAATATTTGAATACATCACAGGTTACTGATATGCATAATATGTTCTATAATTGTTATCATCTCCAAACAACAGATTTTTCTGGCTTCGACACTCGAAAAGTAAAGGATATGAGTAATATGTTTTACAACTGTGGTAGTTTGAAATCACTGGATATTTCAAATTTCAATACGTCGGAAGTGACGGATATGAGAAACATGTTTTATCATTGTATTGGGCTGACGTCACTTGATCTCTCTCATCTTAATACATCAAAAGTGTCTATTATGATTTCGATGTTCCAATTATGTAGTAACCTTTTGTCTGTTAATTTGTCGGGTTGGGATACTAGGAATGTAGGAAGTATGGATCATATGTTCGAAAAATGCATATCCCTAAAGACACTTGACTTGTCTGGTTTTGATACTCGGGAAAAAACTTGTGCTATGGACGACATGTTTAATACGTGTAAAGAACTTACTACCATTTTCGTGAGCGATAAGTTTGCTGTAGGAACACGCGGTACTGGTGATGGCACGATGTTCCTGGAATGCAAAAAACTCAAGGGAGCCAATGATTTCGATAAAAATAAAACGGGAATTGATAACGCCAACTACAAGACTGGCTACTTCACCAAGCTGGTAGGCAAGAATGGCGATGAGAAGATAGGAGCAACGGGAGAAACTCTTGCTACGGATAATCTCGTACTTAACGACGATAAGGATTTCGTGGCTTACGAGCCATTCGCAGCCAAGGCTGCATCTTATAGCCGCACAATGAATGCTGGCACTACCTGGGCAACGCTCTGCTTGCCATTCGAGGTATCTCTCGCCGACAAGAACTTCCGTGCCTTCAAACTCCTTTCAGCTGATGATGTTACAGAAACCGTAGAACTCGAAGAGATTGAGGGAAGCATCGAGGCTGGTACTCCTGTTATCATCAAGATGAAGGATGGAGCAACAAAGCTCAACTTCACTGTAGCCAACATGGAGATTGCAAAAGATGTTCAGACTGCAGAAACCGCTAATGGCAACTATCAGCTTCAGGGTCTCTATACCCAGAAGGAGTTCAGCAAGGATGCTGATAACAACTGCTACATCGTGAAGGGCGACAAGCTGATGAACCCAGCCAAGCTGTTGGATAAAACAACAACAGAGTCTGTGGGCAGCAAGCCTTTCCGTGCTTACATGGCAGATAACTCTTCTGCTTCTGCAGCAGGTGCCAGAATGTTCAGCATCAGCGTCAGCGGCAGCACCACAGCCATCGAGCAGTTGGAGACTACAGCAGATAGCAAGGCAGAATACTACGACCTCCAGGGTCGTCGCCTACAGAATTTGCAGAAGGGTGTGAACATCGTAAAGCGTGGCGGCAAGACCATGAAGGTTATCATTAAGTAATAAAAATTAGTAATAAAAATAGATATGAAAAAGAAAAGATATATCAAGCCTGTGGTTAGCGTCATGGAAATGGAAACCACAGCCATCCTCGCCGGCTCTGCTATCCAGAAGGCGTCAGATGAGGATTACAGCAAAGAAAATGTGAAGGATTTCTGGGATAATCCAACTGATAAGAGAATTTGGGCAGACTAGCCCCTGATTCTCTATCGTATTCCCCGACAGGCAGCAAAGGTGCTGCCTGGTGCATAAAATAAAAAAGCCCCCGATGCGTATAGCACCGTTTTCTATGTGTCACTGTGATAGGTGGGTTCAAGAACTAGCACCATATTTTTTCGAAACTTTTCTCCTGTTTTCTTTGCACTTTCAAAATAAAAGCTTATCTTTGCAGACAAATAGAAGTAGAACTTTTAAATGGATAAATATGGCTTTAAAAATTAAAACTCGTGAAGAAGCAATTGCTGTATTACGAGACATGGTTAAACGTAAAAGAGAAATGGAGGCAAAGGCTCAAATAGACTTTGCTAAAGCACGTAAGGAGGCTGCAAACTGCTATGCAGGCCTTTAACTTAACGCGCCTCAATTTTCATTCTCCTTATAAGGTCTGGATAGATAATGGCTCATATAAGTTCTTGACAGATTATGGTGTTCAGTATCGAATAGAATTTGTTGAAAATAATAATATCTGGGAGGATGAAAAAGCGTATGAATTTGGTATTCTCAATGAAAACAAGAAGAATTCTCCTAACGATTCTAAAGTAAAAGAGACTGTACAAAGTATTATTGAAGAGTTCTTTCTCACGAATCCGGACATTCTTTTATATCAATGTGAAACGGGTGATAGCAGACAGGCTATGCGAGCTCGTCTTTTTACCAGATGGTTTAACGAATTCGATAAACGAGATCGGTTTTGTGTCAAGGTTTCTATTCTTAGAGATGAAGAAGTTGACAATTACATAGCTATTATAGTTCAAAAGAGTAATCCTAAGTTGACTGACATCCTTCGAGATTTTGATGAGTTTATCGGTTTCTTTGATACAAAGCCCGAATAAAAGCGGTAAGTGAGATACAGACAAACGGAATCTCTATCGTACTCCCAGGCAGCACATCTGATGCTTGGGGCATAAAAAAGCTCCCGATGCGTATGGCACCGGGGGCTTTTTTCCGTTTCCTTCTTTATTCTTCTTTATATTTCCTTCCAATCTTCTTTTATACTTCCTTCCAATCTGCCAATCCTTTTCCCTTATCATCCAGTTCTATGGCAAGGGCAATTACTTTTCGCTTATCAGCCTTGAATGGCTCGGCATACTGCTTGGCTTTTATCTGCTCCGTGGCAGCATCCACGCCACCGTTGTTGCTCAGCTTCAATTCAAGCACATAGATAAAGTTGGTAGTTTCTACCACCATATCAATCCTGCCCGTAGCAATCATCTTCTCTACTTCCACCCGGCAGCCGATGGCATTGAAGATGGTACTCAGAATCAGGCGGTAGCGCTCTTCCATATCCATGCTGGCAAGCTTCTTGTTGCTGTAAGGTACATCCGCAATAAGCGCCTTCAGACATTTCATGGCTTCGGGGAGATTGCCAAGCTTTAGGGAGTACAACAACATATTCTGGGTTGATATTACCAGTGCATTCGATTGTAGTGTCAAGGCTGGCAATACAATCTTGTATAGAGCCTTTCGAACTTCATAGTTTGGAATGCCTAGCAGATAAATCTCATCCATATACCCCTTTATCGTAAGATACCCCGACTGATAGAGGAAAAGTTCCGCTCCGCCACCTGTTACGTCGGAAGTCTCCAGTGTATCGCTGTCTATCGGACAATTCTCAAAATCTTTCAGTCTCATTTCTATATTATCCACAAATTTAGGGAGTAGCGAGGTTGCGCCCGATGAAGCCCAGTAGTTTTTCAGTTTGGAATCAGCGAGTGCATTGATAAGACTGAATGGATTGAAGACATCAACCATATTTTCATAACAGAAATGATAGCCATCATAATAGGCTGTCAATTGTGCAACGGCTTCGTCGAAAGTCCATCCCTTGCTTGTTGCCAACTTGTTGATTTCCGGCTTGAAATCACGCAAAACTTCTTCCTTGGTGATACCGCAGAGAGCCGCATATTCCGGCTCGAAACTAATGTTGCTCAGATTGTTGAGCACAGAGAAGAGAGATATCTGCGTAAACTTAGTGATGCCGGTGATGAAGACAAACTTCTCGTATTTGTCGTCTGCTTTGAGAATGGCAAACACCTCCCTATAGATAGCGGTACATGCTTCATGCTGCGGAGTCTTCCACGAATGCTGCAAAGGAGAGTCGTATTCATCGATGAGGATGGCAACCTGCTGTCCGGTTTGCTTATATGCCCCCACGATTATTGCATTGAAGCGGTCAGCAAGACTATCTGCAGGGTCAGGGACCAATGAATATTCTTTTTCGTATTGTCTGAATATATTATTGAGATAAGAGCGCAATGTTTCCGGCTCTGCGCCTGCACGGCTCATATCCAGTCTGATGACAGGTCGCTTCACCCATTCCGTCTCCATCTGCATAATCTTCAACCCCTCGAAGAGTTCCTTCTTGCCCATGAAGTAGGCTTCGAGCGTATCGACCAGCACAGATTTACCAAAGCGGCGTGGGCGGCTCAGGTAATTATAAGTTTTCCCCTTGTTGGCAAGTTGCCAGATGATATCTGTCTTGTCAACATAAAGATATCCACCCTTTCTGATTTCCTCGAAAGACTGGATGCCTACCGGCAATTTTCTATCGTTAGTCTCTATCATAATTCCTAATCTTTGTTTTCCAATTGCAAATTTACGATTATTTTCCCAAACCGCCATGCTTTTTCCTCTTTTTTTTCTTCCCATATTGCGTATAGTGTATTTCTATATGGGTGAAGAGGGGTGAAGAGTGGGTGAAGAGATAAAGAAAACTCTTCACCTCCCGAAACCCCGATAAACAGAGGGGGTACGGGCGAGAAGGTGAAGAGTGAAGAGATAAATCGGGAGTGCTTACAACTGATAGAATTTGGTGAAAGCCTTCACGCAATATTCGTGGTCGATAACGCTACCGGTTTCGCGGCAACTGTGCATAGCGAGGATGGCATTGCCCATATCCACACCCTTCAATGGGATGGAAGAGGCGAGGATATTGCCCAATGTGCTGCCACCTGCTACATCGCTGTGGTTTACGAAACGCTGGCATGGTACACCGGCTGCATCGCAGATGTTGGCGAAGATGGCTGCTGATACAGCATCGCTCGCATACTTCTGGGCTGCATTGAACTTGATGACCGGGCCACCGCCCAACTTAGGATGATTCGTAGGGTCGAATTTTTCGCTATAGTTAGGATGCCAGGCATGCGCATTATCGGCTGAAATCATGAAGGCACGCTCTACTGCCTGATAATAAGCCTCTTCTGTATGGCTCTGTGCCAGGGCGATGCGCTGGAGCATATATGAAAGGAATGGACTTCCGGCTCCCTGTTTGGTCTGAGAGCCCGTTTCTTCATTATCGAAGATGGCGAGAACCTGGGTGGTATCATTGGCATCAGATGCAATCATCGCCTCTACACCAGCCCAGCACATAGACAGGTCATCGAGTCTGCCTGAAGAGATAAACTCATCGTGTACACCGAAGGTGCAGGCTGGAGTGGCATCAGCCAGATAGAGATCGAAATCAAGAACATCCTCTTTCTGAATATTCAGTTCGTCGGTAATCACATTCATCAGGAGATTACCCTTCTCCAGTTCATCATTGATGATGCCGAGGATAGGGAGCACATCCTTCTGCTTGCTCAACTTCACACCATCATTCACCTGACGGTTGAAGTGGATAGCGAGATTGCTGATCTGCAGCAATGGGCGCTTCACATGAAGAAGGAGCGTCTGGGGATTCATTGCATTCTCGCCCTTCACGATAACTCTACCTGCCAGGGTGAGCGGACGGTCGAACCAGGTTGACATGATAGGACCACCATAAACCTCGGTATTCAGTTTTACGATACCGCCCTCGCAAAGCATCTCAGCATTTGGCTTGATGCGGAAGGTAGGCGAATCGCAGTGGGCGCAGATCATGTGGAAACCGGCATCTGCCAAAGGCTTCTTTCCGATTTGGAAGGCGTAGATGGAAGAGTCGTTCTTGGTAACGAAGAACTTTTCACCCGCTTCAATCTTGCCCAAAGGCTCCTGTGGGTTCATACGGCGGAACCCGTTCTTCTCCAATTCCTCGGAGATATTCTTTACTGCCAGGAAATTCACTGGCGATGCGTCTAGAAAGGATAATAATCTTTTGATCATAGTCTATATCTTTATATTAATATCTTGCAAAGATAATAGATTTTTTTCATTTTATCTCATTATTCTATTTGTTTTTCATTTTTTTGTATTATCTTTGTCCCCAAATAAGATCAATGAATGAATTATGAAACGATATAAATCCTATACTCTCATTATATTGCTGCTGTTGGCATCGGCTCTTCAGGCATATGCGCATATTTCCAGAAATATGTTCATGCTTTCCAATCTCAATGCTGACACTGGTCTTTCCAGCCCTCGAGTTTATTCTATTGTCGAGGCAGAGGATGGTGCCATGTGGATAAGTACTAAGCGTGGAGTTGACCGATATAATGGGCAACAAGTAACCAATTATACTTTATACACAGAGATGCCGTATAGTGATGCTAGTGGTAGATGTATTAAACTGACTAAGGATGCGCAACATCTGATTTACGCCTACGACAACAAGGGAAAGGTGTATATATATGATAAGAGGAAAGATACATTTGTCTTGAAATGTAATCTTCAGAAAATTTTAGGTGGAAGTATCGTGTTGAATGAACTGTTGGTAGACGGAAAGGGCAATTTCTGGTTAGCTATGGATAGAGGTATTTATTGCTTATCAGCAGCTACTGATGGAAAGGAGATAGTTCGGGAGACAGCTAAGGGTAGGTTTGTATTGAAAAATACCTATATTAATCATATCCAATTTATAGGTCAGAAACTCTTGATAGGAACTTTTAAAGATGTTTATTGCTATTCGATGTCTGCCCGGAAGTTAGAAAAGAAGATTAGTGGCAGTTCTGTAGTATCCTCTTATCATGATATTGTGGGACATCGTATCTGGCTGGGTACTTTTCACGAAGGAGTTAAAGTGGTGGATGATCGTACTTGGAAGCTGATAAAATCTGCTGATTTCCAATCTTTGCAAAACATTCCTAAAATTCCCGTACGTTCAATCATTTTATATGATAAGCAGACTCTTCTGATGGCTGTAGATGGAGCTGGAATATATGCTTATGAAAGTTCGGATAAACAAACTAAGCTCTTGCTTGATACAGATGGGCGCTCTGGTAACGTGCTGAATGGTAATGGATTATATACCTTGTGCTGCGATCGTTTTGGCGATTTGTGGACAGGCTCTTACTCGGGAGGAGTAGATTTGGCAATACCGATGAAACATACATTGGAATATATCACACATGAATATCTCAACAATCAATCACTGATAGATAATTGTGTGAACGATGTTTTCCAAAGCCGTGATGGGAAAATATGGTATGCTACAGATAAAGGAGTAAGTGTTTATGATGCGCAGACTCGTCTTTGGCATCATGGATTATATAATAAGGTGGCGCTTACGATTTGTCAGACTGTAGACGGCAGAATTCTGGTTGGTACCTATGGTAATGGCGTATATCAGGTTCATGCTGATGGCACTAGTATGCCTGCTTATTCTGTGGAAACAGGAATGTTGAAGAGTGATTACGTATTCAGTCTTTTTACTGATAGCGATGGTAATGTTTGGGTGGGATGTTTGGATGGAGATATGGCTTGTTTCCCTTCAGATAAATATAATTTGAATGGAACGGGAAAGTCGGTATTCTATCTGCCTGTCAACGAAGTGCAATGCATCACGGAATCACTGGATAAGCGTTTTATTGCTGTAGGAACTTCGCATGGAGGCTATTTGATTGATAAGCGTGAACCTTTGCATCCTCGTCGTTTCTTTTATCCTGAACAGTATCCCGGTAAAGACATTAATTTGTTTGTCAACAGTATGGCTTTTCAGGATTCCCGTCATATCTGGATTGGAACGGATGGAGGAGGACTCTATGATTATGATTTACTGACAAAGAAGTTTAAGCGTTATACGAATCAGGACGCTTTGCCTTCTAATACAGTTTATGGACTTATAAGAGGTATTAATGGCAATTTGTGGATCAGTACGGATAAAGGATTGGCGTTCATGAAACAGGGGAAGATAGTAAACCTCAACATCTTTAAGGGAATGGAACGTGAATATAACCGAATGTCTGTTGCGTGTACTTCAGATGGTAGGGTGCTTTTTGGCAGCAACGATGGAGTTGTCGCTTTGACTCCTATGTTTGCCAAAGGTTTGAATTATGCCGCTCCACTTCGTATTCATAGTGTTGAGGTTGAAGGTGTCGAACGTTCCGATTACTGGAATGAATGTCTCTTTGAAATGTTGAAGGAAGGCAAATTGAAACTTAGCCATAATGAGAATACGCTGGTTGTTTCTTTTGAGAGTATCAATTATCAATACCAGTATGATATTCAATATCAATATTATTTGGAAGGATACGACCGTAATTGGAGTAAACCATCTTCTAATCAGTTGGCACGATTTGTAAATTTGCCTTCGGGCAGCTATGTGCTTCATGTAAAGGCTATCTGCAGAAGTAATGGTAGAGAATTGGGAGAAACAACTTTGGAAATTCATATAGCCCAACCTTGGTGGAATACCTGGTGGGCATGGATTATCTATTTCTGTATTTTTGCTGCCATCTTATATTTTGTCTGGCAGTATTACAAAGAGCGCTTACAGCGAAAGTATTATGATGAGAAAATCAATTTCTTCGTTAATACTGCCCATAACATACGTACTCCTTTGAGTCTCGTGTTGGCTCCTCTTGATAATCTGGCTAATGATTCCAACTTGAGTGAGAAAAGTCGTGGATTCTTGGATATGGCGCATCGCAACGGCAACAAACTATTGAAGATGGTTACAGAATTGCTCGACTTCCAAAAGATAGAGCAGTCTGCCGAACAGGTTCGCCTGCAAGATATAGAATTGCCGATGCTTTTACGTGTGCAGTTGGAAAAGTTTGTATTGGCAGCTCAGGAGAAGCATATTCAACTGTGTATTGAAACGTGTCCGCAGCAACAGATTCATTCAGATGTCAAAATGATGGATCTGATATTGGAAAATCTTCTCTCAAATGCTATCAAATATACACCTCAAGGTGGAAAGGTTACGTTGTCGGCTTCTGTTGAAGGTAAGATGGCTATGATTCATGTGTGTGATACAGGTATAGGTATTCCAAAGGCCGAAATTAAGAGTATCTTCAAGACCTTCTTCAGGGCTTCTAATGCGATAAATTCTCAGGAAATGGGAAGTGGATTAGGACTGATGCTTACACGAAAGCTTGTAGAGAAATTAGGAGGAAAGCTTAGTTTCGTAAGTGAGGAAGGAAAGGGTACTACTTTCTGTGTGAAGATGCCATTAGGTCATGTAACAGATTCTTCTGTCCGGCTTGTAGGAGAAAAGAAAAATGTTGCAACTGAATCTTCTTTAGCTGAAGATAAGCATGATGAAACTTGCCAGACTGTGTCTTCTGCGGTTCTGCAGGATGCTGATGTTTCAACGGATACACTTCTTTTTGTCGATGACAATGAAGATCTTCGCAAATATATCAGAATGACTTTTGGTGATTCTTATCAAGTAGTTGATGTGGAGAGTGCAGAGGCTGCCTTGAAATATTTGAAAGAGGGCGGGGTATGTGATATCGTTGTTTCTGATGTCATGATGCCGGGAATGCACGGAGACGAGTTCTGTCGCAGCATCAAGGAAAATAAGGAAACCTCATGGCTGCCTGTTATCCTGCTGACTGCTAAGGCTGGTCGTGACTTTATGATAGAGGGACTCGGACTGGGTGCTGATGACTATATAGCCAAGCCATTCGATACTGCTATTCTTACGAGTAAGGTTGCCAGTATTTTGAAGAATCGTCGCCGGTTGAGTCAGTATTATATGGACAGAAGCCTTGCTCTTGTTAGAGGAGAGGTTGCTTCTGAGTCTGCTTCTTCCGAGCAGATTGTGGGTTCTGATTCTTCCGATGAACACTTGGAACCTGCTGGAGCTTCTGAAGAGAAAAAGGATGATACTGTCTTGAATAAGCAAGGCCAGACATTCGAAAATGTGGCAGAAGCTGTTCTGGATCCGCAAGACCAGGCTTTTGTAGATAAAGCTACCCGTTTGGTGTTGACTCATCTGAGCGACACAGACTTTAATATCGACCGACTCTGTAGAGAGATGGCGATGAGTAGAACGCTTTTCTATGGTAGGCTGAAGACTCTTACGGGTCAAAGTCCGCAGGATTTTATGCGTTTGATACGTCTGGAGCAGGCTGCAATCTTCCTGAAACAGGGGGATAGTGTGCTGGATGTCTCTGTGAAAGCCGGTTTTGTAAATGTGAAGTACTTTAGTACTGTATTTAAAAAGCACTTTGGGGTTTCTCCAAGTAAGTATCTGTAAATTAGAGTTTTAAATTCAAAGAAAAGGTTTCTTCTTAGACGATATGTCTGAATTGAAACCTTTTTTTGTTTGTTATCTAACCCTCTGAAAGTTCCTTTTCTTTATCTTTGCAACCAGATTCTGTTAAGTAAGTCAAACAGTTATTTAAAAAAACAAACAATAACAATATAAACATAAAAATGAAAAGGAACTTTTTGAAAATTAGCCTCTTTTTAATAGGCGTCTTCACATGTTTCTCATGCGAAGCAAGTACGTCGCTCTCATCCGGCAGTTCTGATGGCGTAGACGAATCCATACCTACTGCCCAGCAATGGAATAAAGATGTTGTGGGGTGGAATCTTGGCAACGAATTCGAGTGCTCAGCTCCTGGTCAGGATGGTGAGTCGATGCAGATTGGCAACCCTGATGGTTCTATCCATGCAGAGACAGCCTGGGGCAATCCCGTTGTTACCAAGAAGATGATACAAGCCGTGAAGAAGGCAGGTTTCAATGCCATCCGTATTCCAATCCGTTGGCAGTGTCACATTACCAACGCTCAGGCGATGAGCATCGACAAGGCTTGGATTGCTCGCATCAAGGAGGTGGTGGGCTGGTGCCTTGACAACGGTTTGAAGGTTATCATCAATGTGCATCATGAAAAATGGCTCGAAAGTCGTCCTACCTATCAATATAAGGAAGAAAACTGCCAGAAGCTTGCGCTCCTCTGGATGAATATCGCCTCTGAGTTTGCCAATTATGATTATCGTCTTGCTTTCGCAGGAACTAACGAAGTGCATATCAAAGATAACTGGGGCAAACCTACTGCCGAGAACCTCGAAGTGCAGAATGCTTACAATCAGATATTCGTGGATGTGGTTCGTGCCACAGGCGGCAACAATGCCAAGCGCCACCTCATCTTACAGACTTACGTTTGTAACCCATGGTTTGGTATCGAAAATGGAGATTTCATCATTCCGAAGGATGCCGAAGGCAATGGCAACAACTATATGAGTGTGGAATTCCACTACTATCAGCCATGGAGCTACGCCGGCGATTGCACCTACGATTACTGGGGTGATGCCTACAAGGATGCTGGCAAGATACCTGCAGACAACGAGAAGACGATGACGGATTTCTTTGACAAGGCGGTGAATACCTGGAGCAACAAAGGACTGGGTATCGTAATAGGAGAGTGGGGAGTAACCGATCACTATAAGTCAAACTCAGAGAAAGTGCATGAAAACATGACCTACTACTGTAAGTTCTTGACTACGGAGGCTCGCAAACGAGGCTTCTCTACTTTCGTTTGGGACAACAACCACTTCGGCAACGGCTCTGAGAAGTATGGCATCTTCGATCGTTTCAAGAGTATGAAGGTGAATGCTCCTTGGATTCTCGAAGGAATCTTTGGGAAAGAATAATGTTAAACTAAAAACAATATATCAATTATGAGAAAGAAAACTATGTTTCTCGGCCTGCTCGGTGCAGGTTTGATGTGGATGCCTGCTTCTGCCATTCTCGCTGCCCAGATGAACAATGCAGCGATGAGCGTTCAGCAGAACCAAGGCATCAAGGGTACAGTGGTGGATGCCACTGGCGAAACCTTGATTGGCGCTAGCGTGAAAGTGGCTGGTACAACCAACGGTGCCGTTACCGATATAGATGGTAACTTTACGTTGAACTGCAAGCCTGGAGCAACGCTCGAAGTGAGCTACATCGGTTACAAGACGATGACCGTGAAAGCTGCTAATGGCATGAAAATCACGATGCAAGAGGATGGTAAGGCCTTGAATGAGGTCGTTGTTACCGCCCTTGGTATCAAGCGCGACCGCAAGGCTTTGGGCTATGGCTTGGAGGAGGTTAAAGGTGAGGAACTTACCAAGGCGAAGGAAACCAACGTCATCAACTCTCTTTCAGGTAAGGTGGCTGGTCTCGTTGTGCAGAACACCGCTGGCGGTGCTTCTGGTTCTACCCGCGTGCTTCTTCGTGGTAATACAGAAATGGCAGGCAATAACCAGCCTCTTTACGTGGTGGATGGTGTGCCTTTGGATAATACCAACTTTGGCAGTGCTGGTGAAGCTGGTGGTTATGACCTCGGTGATGGTATCTCTGCCATCAATCCTGACGACATCGAGACGATGACCGTATTGAAAGGTCCTGCTGCCTCTGCCCTCTATGGTAGCCGTGCTTCTCATGGTGTTATCTTGATTACGACCAAGAAGGCGGAGAAGGATAAGATTGGTGTAGAGTACAATGGTTCTTTCACCATCGATACCCAGTTGGCTAAGTGGGATGATGTGCAGACAACTTATGGTATGGGCTACAATGGTGCCCTTCCTACATCCAGTACAGCTGGTACCAACTCCAGTTGGGGTCCTAAGGCTGATGATTTCGTCTTCAAGTATTTCGATGGCGAGGAGCGTCCATTCATGATGTATCCCAACAACGCCTCCGATTTCTTCCGCACAGGTTTCACCGCCCAGAACTCTGCCATCCTCTCAGTTAATTCCGGCAAGACTGGTATGCGTTTCTCTGTTACGGATATGCGCAATAAGGACATCTTGCCTAACACCAACATGAGTCGTGACAACTTCAACCTCCGTGTGAATACCTCAGCTGGTCCTGTTGACTTCGACTTCACCGCCAACTATACTCGTGAGAACGTGAAGAACCGTCCTGCCCTTGGTGATTCTCAGAGCAATGTAGGTAAGAACCTCATGACTTTGGCTGGTACCTACAACCAGGCTTGGTTGAAGCACTATGAGGATGCCGACGGCAACTACTCCAACTGGAATGCTAACGACCAGTATAACAAGAACCCATACTGGGATCTCTATAAGAATGGCAATACTTCTAAGAAAGATGTGTTCCGCTTGACAGGTAAGGCCATCTGGAACATCAACAAGCACTTGAAGTTGCAGGGTACCATCGGTACCGACATCAACAGCATGAACTTCGAGGACTTCATCGCCAAGACAACTCCAGGTACACCAGCAGGAAAGCTTACCGACCAAATCTTCAATAACAGAACACTGAACGCAGAGCTCCTTGCCCTCTACAACAACTCATGGGGCGATTTCGATGTCAATGCCACAGCGGGTGGCAACATCTTCAAGGTGAACAACAAGACCATCACCAATACCGGTCTTAACCAGCAGATGAATGGCATCCAGAACATCATGAACTATCAGGAGCAGAACACTCGTGAGAGTATGTACAAGAAGCAGATCAGCTCTCTCTATGCCAGCGCGAGCCTCGGCTACAAGCATACTTACTATTTGGAGGGAACCCTCCGTGGCGATAAGTCGTCTACGCTCCCTACAAATAACAATACATACGTATATCCATCTGTATCGGGTAGCTTGGTATTCTCCGAGTTCATCAAGAACAAGAAGTTCATCAATTATGGTAAGATTCGCGCATCTTGGGCAAAGGTAGGTAGCGATACCGACCCTTACCAGCTTGCACTCAACTACTCCACAGGCAAGTATAGCTACTCGGGTTATACCATCGGTATGATAGCCAACTCAACACAGCCAAACAAGGATTTGAAGCCTACAATGACAGGTTCTTACGAGGTAGGTTTGGAGATGAAGTTCCTCAACGGACGCTTGGGCTTGGATGCCACCTATTACAACCAGAACTCCAAGAACCAGATTTTGAGTTTGGCTTCAACCACCACCTCTGGCTATGCTTACCGCCTCATCAATGCCGGTGAGATTCAGAACCAGGGTATCGAGATTGCCCTCAATGCCCGTGCCTTGCAGATCAAGGACTTCGCTTGGGACTTGGGTGTCAACTTCTCCAAGAATACCAACAAGGTGAAGTCGCTCGTAGATGGTATGGACTATTTTGAGCTTGCCAAGGCCACATGGTGCGGTGTATCAGTAGGTGCTCAGGTTGGCGAGAATTATGGTGCTATCCGTGGACACGATGTTGTTCGCAATGAGCAGGGACAAGTTGTCATCGATGCAGCCACAGGACTTCCAAAGGTTGACCAGAACGTGAAGACCATCGGCAACTCTTCTTGGGATTGGACTGGTGGTTTCTATACCACATTCTCTTACAAGAACTTCCGCCTCTCTGCATCTTTCGATGTGAAGGTGGGTGCTGATATCTACTCTATGTCTATGCGCTCTGCATACCAGACTGGTAAGGCAAAGGGAACATTGCCAGGCCGTGAGGAGTGGTACGCTTCTGAGGAGGCTCGTCAGGCAGCAGGTAAGGACATCTCGGCATGGCGTGAGTCTGGCAACTGCAAGGGACTCGTAGTGGATGGTGTTATCGACAATGGTGATGGTACTTATCGTAAGAACGACATCGCTGTGAGCCCAGAAGATTACTGGAAGCACATGGCTCAGAACGTACAGAGCGAGTTTGTATATGACAACTCTTACGTGAAGTGTCGTGAGATTACTTTCGGCTATACCTTCCCAGAGAGCATCCTGGGCAAGTATGTCAAGGGCTTGACCGTATCCTTCGTGGCTCGTAACCCATTCATTGTTTGGAAGAACATTCCTAACATCGACCCAGACTCCAGCTACAACACCTCAGGTCTCGGCCTGGAATATGGTTCCCTGCCATCTCGCAAGAGTTATGGTTTGAACGTGAATGTGAAGTTCTAGTCTCGAAAAAATGAATCAATTTCTTTAGAAGAGTTCTAATATATAATAAGGTAAGAAAATGAACAATATAATCAAGAAATATATAGGTAAGAGCAGCCTGATGATGGCTTTCGCCCTGATGGCAACCGGTACTGCGATGACTTCTTGCTCTGATGATACCTTGAGCAACATTAATACCGATAAGACCAAGGTGAACGAGCTCGACCCTAACGCACAGTTGACAACAGCTTTGTTGCAGACTTACGGTGACTTCAGTCTGATGGATACCTACCGTAACTATATAACTGGTTTTCCACAGTATTTCGCTGGTGGTTGGAATGTAACCAATTACGCTGGTTCTAATTCCAGAGAAGATGATATGACCCGTCGAGTTTGGGACCGCTATTATGAAATCGGTATTAAGAACCTTGTGGATGCCATCCACAATTCTGCTGACAAGGCAAACTTGAATGCGGTACTTCGTATCCATCGTGTCTATCTCACGGCAGTTTTGGCAGATATCTACGGTGACGTGCCTTGTTCGGAGGCAGGTCTGGGTTATATCTCAGGTATCTCCAACCCTAAGTATGATACCGTAGAGGAACTCTACAGCTGGTTCTTTGATGAACTTGACGCTTGCGAGAAGCAGCTTGGCACAGGTACCGACCACATTTCTGGTGATGTCACCAGCATGGGTGGTGATGTAGCTAAGTGGAAGAAGTATGCCAATGCACTCCGTATGCGCTATGCCATGCGCATTTCCGATGTTAATCCACAGAAGGCAAAGGAAGAGTTTGAGAAGGCTGTGGCTGCCGGTGCTATCGCCAGTGCAGCCGATGATGCTTATATCAAGTATGCTGATGCACCATTTACCTATTATGATGGAGCAAACGACTACGATTTCCGTGCCAATGCCTTGGGAGAGATACTCTATGGTCAGGATGCCACATCGCCTACCATGGTATGCTCTACCTTGTTCTATCAGTTGCAGAATACCAACGACCCTCGTCTCTATCGCATCTGTCGCCACTATTACAACATCAAGCGTAGTCAGGTGAAGCCAGACAAGGAGCAGAACATCGACTTGACCGATGAGGTGTTGGCTTACTTCCAGCGTCAAGGTATTGGTGAGGAGCCTTGTAATCCTGGTGCTGCTTGGTATAGCGACTGGATGAACGTGCCTGAGGTATCAGAATTTCCTACTCTCGCTAAGTTGGCTAAGCAGGATGCTAACAATTATGACAACTCAGATTTTCGTGCACGTATGATGCGTCCATGCTTGAACATCGACTTTGAGATGCCTTCTTGCCCTGGTATTCTGATTACCTCTGCCGAGGTGAAATTCCTCATGGCCGAGGCTAAGACCAAGGGTTGGAATGTAAGTGGTGACGCTGAGACTCTCTATGAGGAAGGTGTTCGTGCTTCTATGGAGATGCTCAACAACTATTATCTCACGTCCAACAAGATTTCTGAGGATGAGATCAATGAGTTCATTGCCAACAACAAGTTGGGTGACAATCCTAAGGCGACCATCAACACCCAGGCATGGATTCTCCACATGATGAACCCATCAGAGGGTTGGGCTAACTTGCGTCGCTCCGACTATCCTGCTATCCTGGACAGAAGCCGACTAGGCATCTTTACCAATGGTTTCACTTATACCGATTCTAACATGGCTATGCCTACTCGCTTGCGTTATCCAGAGTTGGAAGGTCAGTATAACAGCGTCAACTATAAGGCTGCCATCGAGCGTATGGGTGGTACTGATGATTGGCACAAGCAGCTTTGGTGGGATAAGGCTAACGTCAACCTTCAGCCAGAATTCGCTCCTGCTAATGGTAAAGGATACATTAAGTAATTAAGAATTTAGAATGAACAATTAAGAATTGGCTAACGCCATAACTATTAATAATTATCAAGATGAAAAAGATAATGAATCAATATAAAGGTAATGTCTTGAAGGCAATGATGATGCTTTTCGCCATGAGCTTTGCGCTCGCAGGCACTGCTACACTGTCTTCTTGTTCCTCTGACGATGATCCTTTCTTCACTGTATCAGAAGATGACAATCCTCGTATCTTGAACACCGACTTGGCTGACCAGAAGTTTGATCGCAAGACCAAATTGAACTTGGAAATTAAAGTCACTCCTGTTCACTACACCACTGTGACATGGTTGCTCGACGGCAATCAGATTGCCGAAGGTAATACTATCGACCAGACTTTGCCTTTAGGTGATCATGAACTGAAAATTGTGGCAACCACCACCAAGAATAAGACCACATCCCGCACCTTGAAAGTTACCGTGATTCCTGCTGCCGATGACCCAGCTTTGGGTACCAATGCCAGCGAGCTTTGGGTAGCTCCGGGAAAAACTACAACCATCCGCAACTGCAAGAACCTGGTGGATCACGTTCAGAAAGTACTCATCGCTGGTAAGGAGGCTGCCTTCGAAGTTCTCGATGAGGGTAAGGCATTGAAAGTTACAGCTCCTTCTGACCTCGCCAATGGCGATTACGACATTACATTGGTAGATGGCAGTGGTGTAGAGTTCCCTTGCGGTAAAATCAAGGTAACTACAGAGCCACGTCCATCTATGGAGACTACCCTCTGGGAAGGTGAGTTTGCCGTGACATGGGAAACACCGTTCGATAAATTGAAGGATACCTTCCTCTCAAAGGTGAAGGTTGGCACCATCCTCCGTGTCTATGTAGATGGAAAAGGTCAGGGTACCGCTACCACAGCTTCCTGGCAGAACATCCTTACTGGTAAGAAGGACGATGAGCGTGGCGACATCCCGGTGGATGGACCTGCTACATGGAAGTTTGAACTGACCGACTACTCTATCCAACTCTTGAAAGAGCAGTGGGGGCTCCTCCTCGTGGGTGATGGTTATACCGTAAAGAAAGTAACTATTGAATAATATATTAGAAAGATTTCCGTTTTTATCACAAAGCGTCAAACCTTTACTGTTTATGAAGAAAATTTTATTATCTATTTCATTATTGGCATTGGCTTATACAGCCAGTGCCAATGTTCCAGTTATCAAGAGCGACCCTAAGATTGAGGCTCAGGTAGAACAAACCCTGAAGAAACTCACCTTGGAGGAAAAGATAGGTCAGATGATGGAATTGGTGACCGACCTCTTTGGTGCCAACGACAAGAACGGTGTGTTCTATATCGACGAGCACAAGACCGATTCTATCCTTTCCCGCTATAAGATTGGTTCTATCCTCAACGCTCCAAATACCTGCGCACCAACCGCCAAGCAGTGGGAGAAGTACATCGCGCAAATCCAGAAGATCTCGATGAAGCGCATCGGCATCCCTTGTGTCTTTGGTCTCGACCAGAACCACGGTTCTACTTATACACAGGGCGGAACGCTCTTCCCTCAGAACATCAATGTGGCTGCCACCTTCAATCGTGAGATAGCTCGCCGTTCGGCTGAGGCTACCGCTTATGAGACTCGTGCGGTGAGCATACCTTGGACTTACAGTCCTACCGTTGATCTCGGTCGTGATGCCCGTTGGCCTCGTATCTGGGAGAACTTTGGCGAGGATTGCTACCTCAGTTCAGAGATGGGCAAGGCGATGGTCTATGGTTTCCAGGGCGAGGACCCAAACAACATCGACCAGTATCACATTGCCACTTCAATGAAGCACTTCATGGGCTATGGTGTGCCTTGGACCGGTAAAGACCGTACACCAGCCTATATCTCTCCTGCCGAATTGAGAGAGAAGCACTTCGCTCCTTTCCTGGCGGGTCTGCAGGCTGGAGCCTTGACCGTGATGGTGAATTCCGCTTCCGTCAATGGTATGCCGATGCATGCCAACAAGGACATCCTGACAGGATGGCTGAAGGAAGAGACTGGATGGGATGGTGTGCTTATCACCGACTGGGCAGACATCAACAATCTCTATACTCGTGAGATGGTGGCAAAGGACAAGAAGGATGCGCTCCGCATCGCCATCAATGCTGGTATCGACATGATTATGGAACCTTATTCTTGCGATGCTTGTGGCTATCTTGTAGAACTGGTGAAGGAAGGTAAGATTCCGATGAGTCGCATCGACGATGCCTGTCGCCGTGTGCTTCGTATGAAGTACCGTCTCGACCTCTTCAAGAACCCAACCCAGAAACTGAAGAATTATCCTAAGTTTGGTGGTGAGGAGTTTGCCAAGCTCGCCTTGGAGGGAGCTACCGAGAGTATGGTGCTCCTGAAGAATGAGGGTAATATCCTTCCTTTGCAGCATGGCAAGAAGATTCTCCTTACGGGTCCTAATGCCAATCAGATGCGTTGTCTGGACGGTGGATGGAGCTATACCTGGCAGGGACATCGTGCCGATGAGTTTGCCGGCAAGTACAATACCATCTATGAGGCATTCTGTAAAGAGTATGGCAAGGAGAATGTCATCTTGAACCAGGGTGTTACCTATAATGAGAAGGGTAAGTATTGGGAGGAGAACGAACCTCAGATTCAGGGGGCAGTGGCTGCAGCGAAGGATGCCGACGTCATCGTGGCTTGCATTGGCGAGAACTCCTATACAGAGACTCCGGGCAACCTGACCGACCTTTGGCTTTCAGAGAACCAACGCAATCTCGTGAAGGAACTCGCCAAGACCGGTAAGCCTGTCGTTCTGGTATTGAATGAAGGTCGTCCTCGTCTCATTGCGGACATAGAACCATTGGCACAGGGCATCATCGACATCCTTATCCCTGGCAACATGGGCGGCGATGCCTTGGCAAACCTGGTATCGGGCAAGTCAAACTTCAGCGGCAAGATGCCTTACACCTATCCTAAGGAAATCAATTCGCTCGCCAACTATGACTTCAAGAAGAGTGAGGAGGTGGGTACGATGGAAGGTGCTTACGACTACAATGCGAAGATTACCCAGCAGTGGGGCTTCGGATATGGTTTGAGCTATACCTCTTACAAATATAGCAATCTGAAGGTTTCTCAGTCTGATTTCCGCCACGGCGACATCATCAAGGTGAGCGTGGATGTGAAGAATACGGGAAAGGTGGCAGGCAAGGAGAGTGTTCTCCTGTTCAGTAGCGATCTCATCGCTAGTATGGTGCCTGATGGCCGTCGTCTCCGTGCCTTCGACAAGGTGGAACTTCAGCCTGGTGAGACCAAGACCATGACATTTGAATTAAAGGCAGACGATTTGGCCTTCGTAGGTTGGAATGGCAAATGGAGATTGGAGGAAGGCGACTTCAAGTTGATGATAGCCGACCAGAGTGCTGATATCCATTGCACTGATACTTATCAGTGGCCTACTGCCAACCGATAATGTATATTTAAAAGATGATTTAAAGAAAAGAGCGTGCCAAGAGTGGTGCGCTCTTTTTGTTTGCATAGTAAAATGCAGAAGAGTTAAATATCTACAAGAATCCCCCATGATGTTTGGTGTTATGTCTTGAAATGATTACTTTTGCAAATCATAATTTTTGCAGATTTACAGAATCATTCAAAACAAGGATAAATGGAAATAGTAATTGGAATCATCATAGGGCTTGCCATCGGATTCTTCGTGGGGAAACTGATGGAAGCAAAAAGTGCGGGAGAGGAGAAAACCCAGCTCGTAGCGAAGGCTCAGGTGCTGGCGGCTAACATCGAACAGATAAAACTGCATCATGCTTCTGAGGTTCAATCAATGAAATCTCAAATGGAGAACGAGCGGCTGTATGCGGCGAAACTCAGGGCGGAAAGCGACCAGCAGTGGGTACAGAAACTCGAGAGCCTGAAGCAGGAAATGCAGCGAATGACGATAGAACAGCAGAAGGTGGCGGCTGAGCAGTTGGCTGCCAAGCAGTCGGCTCTGCAGGAAAACAACCGTCTGCAGATGGATGAACTCCTGAAACCTATCAAGGAACAGTTTGCTGATTTCAAGAAATCGGTAGAGGAGAGCAAAACCCAGAACGAGGTGAACAAGAAGGAACTGCAGAACACCTTCGAGGCAACGATGAAACTTTTCCAGCAGGAACAGCAGCAGGCTGTACTGAACCTGAAGGAGCAGACCGAGAAGATTGGCTCCGATGCTGCCAACCTGACCAAGGCATTGAAGGGCGACAGCAAGATGCAGGGCGACTGGGGCGAGATGGTGCTGGAAACTATCCTGGAGAACAGCGGACTTCGTAAAGATGAGGAATTCTTCATTCAGGAGAATACGAAAGATGAAGAGGGAAAGAACTATCGTCCGGATGTCATCGTCAGATTCCCGGAAGGCAGAAGTGTGGTCATCGATTCCAAGGTTTCGCTTACCGCCTATTCCGATGCTCTGGCAGCTGAAGATGAGGCTGAACAGGAACGCCTGATGAAGGCACATGCGCTGAGCGTACGAAAGCACATCGATGAACTGGCAGCCAAAGACTATTCCAAACTGGTGGATGATGCCATCGGCTTCGTACTGATGTTCATCCCTAACGAGACCAGCTATATCGCAGCCATGAAGCAGCAGCCGGATCTCAGCCGTTATGCTTATCAGAAGAAGATTATCATCATCTCACCAAGCAATCTGCTCATGGCACTCCAGCTTGCGTATAATCTCTGGCAGTATGACCGGCAGAACAAGAATGTGGAGAAAATCGTGAAGACGGCTGCTGACCTGTATGATAAGGTGGCTGGCTTCGAAGATACCTTTATGAGTGTGGGTGATCTGATAACCCGCCTTTCCGGCACTTTCGACAAGGCAAGAAAGCAGCTTTACGATGGAAGCGGCAACGTGATGCGCAGGGTGGAAAGCTTGAAAGGTCTCGGCGTAACACCGAAGAAGCAGATCAAATCGCTGGAGGAATCGTAACATTTTCTTTTCCTGGTCTTACCATATTGTTCAAAAGTATTTGTTAATCGTTCAATTTTTGAAATTAGTTCTCTAAAAATGAGCGGTTTTCGATTTTTCTTTGTACTTTTGCCACGCCTATTCGGAAAGATAGGCACATACATGGAACAATCAAAAAATAACATATAATCAAATCAAAAATACCGTATAATCATGAAACTGAACGAAATTCTTTCTGACAGCTTTAATGCTGCAGAATGGGAAGCTAAGGGTTATGAGCTTCCTAAGTATGACATCGCAGCCGTAGCTAAGAAGACTCACGACGAGCCTACTTGGGTTCACTTTGGTGCAGGTAACATCTTCCGTGCGTTCCCGGCTGCTATTCTTAACGATGCACTTAACACCGGCAAGTACGATCGTGGTGTTATTGTTGCTGAAAGCTTCGACTACGAAATTATCGACAAGGCTTATCGCCCTTACAATAATCTCTCTCTTCTCGTCAGCCTCCAGAGCAACGGAACCATCGAGAAGAAGGTCATCGCTTCTATCACAGAAAGCCTCAAGGCGGATAAGCAGTTTGGTGAGGACTGGGCACGATTGGTCCAGATTTTCCAGGCACCAAGTCTGCAGATGGTAACTTTCACCATCACAGAGAAGGGATATTCTTATAATGACGCCGATCTGGCACGTGGTCTTGATGCAGTATTTGCTATGGGTAAGCTTACCGCTCTTCTCTATGAGCGTTATAAGGCAGGCAAGTTGCCGCTTACTCTTCAGTCTACCGACAACTGTTCTCACAATGGCGACCATGTTAAGGCTGGCGTAAAGGCTTATGCTGAGCGTTGGGCACAGGATGGTATCGTAGAGGCTGGTTTCGTAGATTATATCAATGACAGCAGCAAGATTACCTATCCTTGGTCTATGATTGATAAGATTACTCCTCGTCCACACGAGAAGGTACAGGCGATGCTCGCTGAGGATGGTTTCGAGGATAACAATACGATTATCACCGAGAAGCATACTTTCACCGCTCCTTTCGTAAATGCCGAGGAAGTGCAGTATCTCGTTTGCGAGGATACTTATACCAACGGTCGTCCGCCATTGGAGTTGGGCGGTGCGCTCTATACATCCCGCAAGACCGTAGATGAGGTTGAGACCATGAAGGTAACCACCTGTCTGAACCCTCTCCATACAGCGATGTCAATCTATGGCTGCATGCTCGACTATACCTTGATTTCTGCAGAGATGGCTGATGAGGACCTTCGTGCCTTCATCCAGAAGATTGGTTATATCGAGGCAATGCCAGTAGTAACAGATCCAGGTGTATTGAACCCATACGAGTTTATCGGTACCGTGATCAATAAGCGTCTGCCAAACCCATTCATGCCAGATGCTCCTCAGCGTATCGCTACTGATACCAGTCAGAAACTCTCTATCCGCTTCGGTGAAACTATCAAAAAGTATATCGCTCGCGGTCTCGACAAGAGTAATCTCGTGTTGATTCCTTTGGTATTGGCAGGTTATGCCCGTTATCTCAAGGCATTGGATGATAACCTGAAGCCATTCGAGCCATCTTCCGACCCATTGTTGGCAGAACTGCAGGCCATCGTAGCTCCTCTTGAGGTAGGCAAGGCAGATCAGGACTATTCTTGCCTGAAGTATCTCTATTCCCGCAAGGATGTATTCGGACTCGATCTCTACGAGGCTGGCTTCGGCGAGCAGATTGAGGGCATGGTGAAGGAACTCTTTGCCGGCAAGGGTGCCGTAAGACAGACATTGCATAAATATGTTTCTGCAAGATAATTCATTTTTAAACTTATACATTATAATATATATATGGAAAGAACATGGCGCTGGTTTGGCAAGAAAGATAAGATTACACTTGCACAGTTGAAGCAGATTGGTGTTGAGGGCATTGTTACCGCATTGCACGATGTTCCTCTGGGCGAGGTTTGGACACGCGAGAAGATTCATGAACTCAAGGAGTACATCGAGTCTTACGGTATGAAATGGAGCGTGGTAGAGTCTTTGCCTGTGGTTGAAACCCTGAAATATGGCGGTCCTGACCGCAACCATCAGATTGAGGTTTACAAGGAAAGTCTCCGCAACCTGGGCGAGGAAGGCATCAAGTGCATCTGCTACAACTTCATGCCTGTTTTAGACTGGGCTCGTACCGATTTGTCTCACAACAATCCTAACGGAGCCAACAACCTCTATATGAACTGGGGCGAGTTTGCCTACTTTGATATCTATATCCTCCAGCGTGAAGGCGCTCGTGAGGATTGGGCTGAGTTCTCTAAGGAGCACAAGTGGGGCAGAGACCTCGTGGCTGAGGCTGATGAAATCAAGAAGACTTCTACTCCTGAGCAGGATCATGCCTTGGTAGAGAACATCATCATCAAGACCCAGGGTTTCGTATCGGGTAACTTCAGCGAGGGCGATTCTGCTCCTGTCCAGAAGTTCCGCGACCTCTTGAAGCTTTATGATGGCATCGACAAGAAGAAGTTGCAGGAGAACATGAAGTACTGGCTGGAGGCTATCATGCCTATCTGCGATGAGTACGATATCAATATGTGTGTTCACCCAGACGATCCTCCTTATCCTGTATTCGGTTTGCCAAGAATCATCGGTCGTGCCGAGGATATCCAGTGGATGCTCGATGCTGTGCCAAACAAGCACAATGGTCTGACTTTCTGTGCAGGTTCATTCTCTGCCGGCGAGCACAACGACTGTGTGGCGATGGCTAAGCAGTTTGCCGACCGCACTCACTTTGTTCATCTGCGCTCTTGCTACATCTTCCCTAACGGCAACTTTACAGAGGCTTCTCACTTGGGTGGTCGTGGCCATCTCATTGAACTTTGCCGTATTTTCGAGAAGGCAGAGCAGGAAGGCAAGTGCAATTCCGGTCGTCGTCTGCCAATGCGAGTAGACCACGGTATGACCTTCACTGATGAGCCAGGTGGCGTATTCGATGAGAGCAATCATGGTCACAATGCCGGTTACACTCTCCTCGGCCGTATGTTTGCCATGGGTCAGATTCAGGGTGTCATCGCAACAGTAGATGATGAACTGGGCATAGAGTATAAGCAGCCGGGATTCTATGATTAGTTGATAGTTTATAGGCTATTAAGTGATTTGAATTCCACTTCCTCAACATACTTCACCAGCGAATCCTTGCCGTTATGCAGATAGAAGTCTACACGAACCACGTGGTTGATGTCGGCATTGCCCTTCACCTTTATGTGTCGGGTCTTGCTGTACATCATCGTGTCGCGGTGTGAAGGATAGGATACGAGCTCGATGAGGTCTTTGGTAGAGTTGCTGCCCACATAATAGATGCCTACACTGTCTTTTCCGTTCTTGATGGCAGCAATCTTCGCCATCTTCTTGGCATGAGCCGCAGAGGTATCTATCGGGTAAAACTCGCTGGCAGCTACCGTGTCGCCGTCATGCTGGTCGGGTGCAAACTTGCAGCTGGTACTGGTTGTTGTGATAGTGGCAGTGGCGGCGAGGGCTGCCGCAAAATATAATATCTTTTTCATTGTCTGTTATTTCCTTTCTTTTTGAGTTTTTGTTTGCTTTATGCCTTTTCGGCTGCAAAAGTACAAAAAATAGTTTGAACGAGGGTATGGATGGGGAAACATTTTTTGCCAAAATGTTGAAAAGGGGGTGGAATGGGCGCGGAGGATAGAATTCGGTGCAAAGATACAACTTTTCTCTGATACTGCCAAATTTGGGGGTGTGATAAGGAAATGTTTGAACTATGCTTTCAGATTGAAAGTAGTTAAACTTCCTTACTCATAGTTTTGTGGGTGACAACTCATAGTTTTACGGGTAACAACTCATAGCTTTGTTCTCTTAAAGTATAGAGTTAAGCAGTAAATCAGGTGTTTATGAGGATTATGACGTTTTTACTGCAATGACTCAGTTCCTCAGTTCCTCAGTTCCTCAGTTTTTCTCTGACCCTTCACTTTTTCCTTTATTTAGAAGTTTATTATATATATATATAATATATAATATATAACAATTTAAAACAACTTTGAACTATAAGGGCTATATACCCCTAGGAAAAAACTGAGGAACTGAGGAACTGAGGAACTGAGCAAGCTTAGAATCTTACTCTTGATACTGTTGAATATGTGCTTACATTAAAAGTTAAGTATCAGATTATCAGATAAATAAAACACTTGACCCCCTGAAATAAGGGGTCAAGTGTTTATTGTGATACCCATACGTCGTGAAACACGACGTATGGGTATGAAAAGAATTTCGTTACATTGAACTTTCAAATCGTAACTTGATGAGATCTGGCTGATTTACATCTCAACCACTACTTCATGCTTGCCTTCAGAGCAAGGAATGATGGTGCCTGAGATAGGAGTGCCATCCACTGTAATCTGCTTCACACCCTTCTGGTTTCCGCTAGGATTCTTTACTGTGATATGGTATTCGCCACCACGGAACTTGCGGGTTACCTCATACTCCTTAGCGGTGCTTGGGAGACAAGGATCGATGAGCAAACCTTCATAATCTGGCTTGATACCGAGGATGAATTCTGATACTGTATACCACATCCATGCCGCTGTACCGGTGAGCCAGGAGTTCTTTCCTTCGCCCGGTTTGGCTGCATCCTTACCGGCTACCATCTGGCAGTTTACGTAAGGTTCTACCTTGTGAAGTGTCTGATATTTTTCCTCTACATAGCTAGGCAGAATCTTGGTATAATGGCTCCAGGCATCGTTGCCTCGACCGGCTACAGTCTCTCCGATGATGACCCAAGGATTGTTGTGGCAGAAGATACCGGCGTTCTCCTTGTAGCCTTCAGGATAAGAAGAAATCTCACCCATTTCTACATGATAGGTAGTGTAGACTGGGTTGTTCAGCACCATTCCGTGCTCGCATTCCAGTCGTTTCTTGCTGCTGTCCAGTGCTTTATCGCAGAGTCCTTCTTCCAGACCGATACCAGCCATCGTACACCAGCCCTGGCTCTCGATGAAGATTTTGCCTTCCTCGTTCTCATCACTACCAATCTTGTTGCCGAAGAAATCGTAAGCGCGGAGGAACCATTCACCGTCCCATCCATGCTGCTTCACAGCCTCGTTCATTTCATCTACAGCCTGCTGCATGCGCTCGGCTTCTGTCAAATAATCTTCCTCTGCAAGACCGGCTATTTCGCCCTCCTTGCTTTCCATAGCTTCCTTGGCAAGCTGCTTGCACAGAGCCACATAATCCTTGCCGGTAACCACGAACAGACCGGCTATCATCAGACTCTCTGCCTTGCTTCCTTCGCCCTTGTTTTCGGTGGTCTGGAAACTCTCGTTAGGGTCCCAGGAGAAGCAGTTCAGGTTCAGACAGTCGTTCCAGTCGGCACGGCCGATCAGAGGAAGTCCGTGAGGTCTTCCGATGAGTGGCAACTTGTGTGGACCCAGGTTGTTGATAACATGGTTCATCGAAATCTTGAGGTGCTCGAAGAGGCTTACTTCTGTGCCTGGCTGGTTGTCGAAAGGCACCTGCTCAGCGAGGATAGAGAAGTCGCCCGTCTCCTTGATATAGGCTACGGTACCGAAGATGAGCCAGCATGGGTCGTCGTTGAAACCGCCACCGATATCGTTGTTGCCGCGTTTGGTGAGCGGCTGATATTGGTGGTAGCAGCCACCGTCAGGGAACTGGGTGCTGGCAATATCGATGATGCGCTGGCGGGCACGGGTAGGTATCTGATGAACGAAACCTACGAGGTCCTGGTTGGAATCGCGGAAGCCCATGCCTCGACCGATGCCACTCTCGAAGAAACTAGCCGAACGCGACATACAGAAGGTGATCATGCACTGATATTGGTTCCAGATGTTCACCATGCGGTCTAACTTGTCGTTGCCGCTCTTCACGGTGAAGATGTTCAGCAGGTTATCCCAGTACTGGTTGAGTTCTGCGAAGGCAGCATCCACCTTTTCGGTGGTATCAAACTTGGCGATAAGCTGATGAGCTTTCTCCTTGTTGATTACCTTCTTGGCGCTGAATTTCTTGTCCTGCTCGTTCTCCACATAGCCCAGCAGGAAGATGAGGTCGCGACTCTCGCCTGGCTGCAGGGTAACCTCGATATAATGAGATGCGATAGGGCTCCAGCCGTGGGCAAAGCTGTTGCGTGGCTTGCCTTCCATCACAGCCTCCGGCTCGGCAAACTCGTTGTAGAGTCCGATGAAGCTCTCGCGGTCGGTATCGTAGCCCTGAATCTCGGTATTCACTGTGTAGAAAGCATAGTGGTTGCGGCGCTCACGATATTCGGTCTTGTGATAGATGGTAGAGCCTTCTACCTCTACTTCGCCCGTAGAGAAGTTGCGCTGGAAGTTCTCCATATCGGTAGCAGCATTCCAGAGACACCACTCTGCAAAGGAGAACACCTTGAGGGTCTTCACCTCCTTAGTCTGGTTCTTCAGCGTCATCTTCTGCACCTCAGCCCATGTATGGAGCGGAACGAAGAAGAGCACACTTGCCTCCACGCCGTTCTTGCTGCCCGTGATGCGAGTATAGTTCATGCCGTGGCGGCACTCGTAGCTGTCGAGCGGTGTCTTGCAAGGTTTCCATCCCGGGTTCCATACGGTATCGCCATCTTTGATATAGAAATAGCGACCGCCGTTATCCATCGGCACACCATTGTAGCGATAACGGGTGATGCGACGGAACTTGGCATCCTTGTAGAAAGAATAACCACCTGCTGTGTTTGAGATGAGCGAGAAGAAATCCTCGTTACCCAAATAATTGATCCAAGGCCATGGGGTCTTAGGGTCAGTAATCACGTATTCGCGATTGGCGTCATCAAAATGACCATACTTTTTTTCTGCCATTGTTTTTTTAATGTTATTTCTTGGTAAAATATACTATTTTGGTGCAAAGATAGTAAAAAGTTTCAGTTTCGGGGTTAGAAAACAGTTTTTTTTTGTATTTTTGCAATGAAAAGTTTGATGATTATCATCATTCTATAAACATTTTATACAGTTGGCTTATGAAAAGAAACATTTTATCACTTCTGGTAGCCCTCTTTGCAACCTTGCAGGTAGCGGCTCAGACATACGACAACTTGTGGAAGCAAGCTGAAATCAATGCTCAGAAGGACCAGCCTAAGAGCGAAATCGCGTTGATGAAGAAAATCATCGCCAAGGCTTCGGCTGCCAAAGATTACGGGCAGCTGCTGGCGGCTGAGACAAGACAGATGACACTCTGGAATGAGATTTCGGCTGACTCGCTGACGCCTAACGTGAAGCGGATGGAAGCAGAGGTGCTGAAGGTGAAAGACCCGGCATTGAAGGCGGTGAGATATGCCGTGCTGGGCAAGGTGTACTTTGATATGAACGAAAAGAAAAGCCAGGAGTTCTTCAAGAAGGCCTTGGAACAGCCTGAACTTCTTGCTCGACATACCTCCACTGAGTATGTTCCATTGACGCTGAAGGGCGTGGATGGCAGTTCCTTCAACAACGATCTGCTGCATCTCATCGGATTCGAGGCAGACAGCAAGGAGGCGTATCTGCAGCTGTACACCTATTATAATAAGGTGGGCAATAGGGGTGCGGCTTGTCTCTGTGCCTATAAGCTCATCGAGAAATACCGCCAGGACGACGTGAGAGAGGTGAAGAAATCGAAGTATCTGCAGACCATCGACTCGCTCATCCAGGTTTATCAGGATATTCCGGAGGCAGGCGAACTTGCCGTGGAGCATTTCCGCTTCATGGAAGGTGCCACCGATGCCAAACCGCAGGATAAGCTCAACTATATCAACTATGCGCTGAGCCGCTGGGGGGGATGGTCGAGAATGAACGAACTGAGAAATGCACAGAAGCGACTCACCGAACCGATGTTCCAGGTGCAGGACATGCCGCAGGTATTGCGCCCTGGGGAGAAGGCGTGGCTGCATCTGAATGTGCGCAATCTCCAGAACCTGAAGATCAGCATCTCCCGCCTCAATATCACGGCAGATAACGATTATAATGCGCAGGATGAGGCTACCTATAAGATGCTCCTGAAGAAGACCACGAAGCTGCATCAGAAGGATTTCAGCCGCAACTACTATGGTCGCCCGGATTACGAAGAGGTGAAGGATTCCATCGAAATCGGTGGCAATCTGCCGCTGGGTGCCTATCTGATGGAGGTGACTTCGGATAATACCGGCATCGCTCCGCAGCGAGAACTCTTCTATGTCAGCAATCTGGCGGTGATAATCCAGCAGTTGCCTGATGACAGGCATCGCTATGTGGTGGTGAATGCTACAGATGGCCAGCCTATCGCCGGGGCGAAGATTGAACTCTATGACCAGTGGTATGATTTCAACACGAAGAAGAACAAACGAACGGTTCATGCCCGCTTGACGACCGATGAGAACGGAGAGGCTTACTTCAAGAATGTGGATGGAAACATCTTGATTTCCACCAGCAATGATAAGTTTACGCCTGCCAAGGACATCTATCTTAGCCGTACCCGCTATTATGAAAAGAAGGATAATGAGACTAAATATCAGGTTTATACCGACCGTGCTCTCTATCGCCCAGGACAGAAGGTGCATGCCTCAGCCATTTCCTATACTGTCAAGAAGGGGTTGGATGCCAGCGTGCCAGGAAAGAGTATGGAACTGAAGTTTGTCCTGAGTGATGCCAACTGGAAGCAGGTGGCAGAACAGAAGGTTACGACCGATGAATATGGTACGGCTTCGGTAGATTTCGAACTCCCGAAGGAGGGAAAGACAGGACAGTATTCCATCTCCGTGAATGGTACAGCAAGCGAATATTTCAGAGTTGAGGAGTATAAGCGTCCAACCTTCGAGATTACCTTCCCGAAGGTGAACGAGAAATATACCTGGGGCGACACCGTGGTGGTGAAAGCTTCAGCCAAGACCTATGCCGGTGTGCCTGTGCAGGGTGCCAAGGTGGAGTATCAGGTGACTCGCAGAAACCAGCTCTGGTGGTGGGGCGCAGGCTCTGCCGGACAGTTGGTGAAGACAGACAGTTGCGTGACTCGTGAGGACGGAACCTTCGATGTAGAGATTCCGCTGGAGGCTTCCTTGCCAGGAAAAGACGAGACCGATATGAGCAACTTCATGCGCATCGCACGTTTCTTCAACTTCGAGGTCTCAGCCATCGTTACCGACATCAGCGGCGAGAGCCACGAGGGCGTGATGAGTCTGCCTCTGGGCACCAAGCCAACCATCCTCACGGTGAATCTTCCTAAGCGTATCGAAACAGACAGTCTGAAGACGGTGACCTTCGCTTATCGCAATGCCAGTGGTATGCCGATTTCTTGTAGGTTGAAATATCGAATTGATAAGGGCGAATGGAAGGATGCCGAGGCGAATGCACCGGTTTCTATCAAGGAATATGCTTCTTCTGCATCTTCTGCCTCTTCTTCCCTCGTTTGGAAATCTGGCGTTCATCAGTTGGAGGCAATCTGCGGACAGGATACCCTGCAGCAGAAGTTCACGCTCTTCAGTATGAAGGATACCCATCCGGTGGAGCCAACTACCGAATGGTATTATCAGACGGCGAAGACTTTCCCTCGTGATGGCAAGCCGGTCTATATCCAGGTGGGCTCTTCGGAGAACGGAGCGCACATCGTATATTCCATCATCGCCGGTAACAAACTGCTGGAGAAGGGCGCCTGGGAGTTGGGCGACAGTATCGTGACTCTGCCTTTCACCTACAAGGAGGAATATGCGTCGGGCATCGTACTGAACTATAGTTTCGTGAAGCAAGGTAAGTGCTATACCCGAATGATGAGCATCGCCCGTCCTTTGCCTGAGAAGAAACTGAACATCGCCTGGAAGACCTTCCGCAACCGTCTGACCCCTGGACAGAAGGAGGAGTGGACGCTGAAGATTACCACCCCTGACGGCAAGCCAGCCAAGGCGCAGCTGATGAGCGTACTCTATGACAAGTCGCTCGACCAGATAACCCCGCATTTCTGGAATTTCTCCCTGGGCTTCTATCAGAGTTTGCCAAACTGCTACTGGGAGGACAACCTCACTTTCCGTTCATTTTGCTTGAATGGCGCTTATCCTACCAAGTATTATGACGAGAAGCAATTGGATGTGGATAAGTTTGATGGTAAATTCTTTAGCTATTATGCTTATATGCAAGCGGTGGAGCTGAGCAAGTTGGAACGTTCTTCTGGCGGAACCGTTGAGGCTGTTCGTGTACAGAAAGACGAACTGGTTCTAGAGGAAGCGAAAGTCATGAAAATTCGTGGGAGTAATATGACCCGTGTTGCAGCGGCTGCTCCATCTGGCAACAAGGTTTTTGATGTAGTAGAGGAGATGCCGCAGTTTGCCGGTGGTTCAGGTTCAGATGCAGGACAATTCCTCGACAAGGTACAGGTGCGTGAGAATATGAACGAGACCGCCTTCTTCTATCCTGCCTTGGAGAGCGACAACAATGGCAATGTAGCCATCAGATTTACCCTGCCGGAGAGCGTGACTACCTGGAAGTTCATGGGATTGGCTCATGACAAGGAGATGCGCAACGGTTTGCTGGTGGATGAGGCTGTGGCTCAGAAAACCGTGATGGTGCAGCCTAACATGCCTCGCTTCCTGCGTGAGGGCGATAAGAGCACCATCGTGGTGAAACTCTTCAATACATCTGATAAGAAGGTGAGCGGAAATGCCCGTATGCAGATTTTGGATGCTGAAACCCAGAAGGTGGTTTGGCAGAAAACGCAGAACTACAGCATCGATGCCGAGGGCTCTGCTACCATCTCCTTTGATGTCCAGGGACTGAAAGAAGGCGTATATATTAATAAGGTGGTGGCTGCAGGTAATGGCTACAGCGATGGCGAGCAGCACTATCTGCCGGTTTTGAGCAACCGCGAACTCGTGGTGAACACCCTGCCTATCACCTTGCATCAGCAGGGCGAACAGAGCTTCGACCTAAGCAAACTCTTCCTGAACAAGGAGGGCAAGCAGGCGAAGGGCGCTGAAGAGGCAAAGGTAACCATCGAGTACACCAACAATCCTAGTTGGCTGATGGTGAAGGCGCTGCCTGCTATCAGTAATCCGGATGAGGAGAACGCCATCTCGCTGATGTCTGCCATCTACGCCAATACCATCACCACCCATATCCAGAAGACTCTCTCTTTGGATAATCATTCTCAGAAGAATCTCTCTCAGGAGAGCATCCGCCTGCAGAATCAGGTGGAGAAACTGAAGAAATTGCAGAACGCTGACGGTTCTTTCTCCTGGTGGAAGGGAATGAAGGGCAGCAGATATATGACAACGTCGGTAGCCGAAATGATGGTTCGTCTGAATGCCGTTGCCGGTGTTCAGAAATCCACCGCCAAGATGCTGACTTCCGCCATCGATTATCTCTCTTGGCAGACAGCTCAGGAAGTAAGAGAGATGAAGAAACAGGAGGAGAAAAAGCAGAAGGTGAGTCCTAGCGAACAGGCGCTGCATTATCTCTACATCCTTTCGATGGATGGCAGAAAGATGAAGCAGAATCTGGAAGCTGACAAGGCTTATCTCCTGGAAAAGATGTCGAAGATGACTGGCGATTTCTCCATCTATGGCAAGGCGCGTGCTGCCGTGGTACTCGCCAGAAACAGCCAGCAGAATGCTGCTTACCGCGAGAAGGCAGGCGAATATCTGCAGAGCGTGAACGAATATGCCGTTTACCGTGAGGAGATGGGTCGCTACTACGATACCCGCAAGGCACTCTACAGCTGGAGAAATTATAAGATTCCTACCCAGGTATCCGTGATAGAGGCGATGCAGATGCTGAAGCCGAACGACAAGCAGACCATCGAGGAACTGCAGCGCTGGCTCCTGATGTCGAAACGCACCCAGGTTTGGGATACGCCGGTGAACACCGTGGATGCTGTTTACGCCTTTATGAAGGGCAATGAGAGCAACTGGAACAGGAAGGCTGAGAATGCCGTTCTGAAACTGGACGGCAAGCTGCTGCCGATGCCGCAGGATTCCACTACTTTGGGCTATGTGAAGACCGAAAAACCGGGCAAGGCATCTAAGCTGAGCATCGACAAAAAGAGCGATTATACCAGCTGGGGAGCCGTCTATGCAGAGTTTAAGCAGCCTATCAGCGAAATCGGTTCCATGGAGTCGGGCATCAAGATTCGCCGTGTCATCGTTCCTGCCGAATCTGAGGGTAAGGGCAAGGCGCAGGCGAAGGTAGGAGAGAAGGTGAAGGTAACACTCCTCATCACCGCCGACCGCGACTACGACTTTGTGCAGATTACGGATAAGCGTGCGGCATGTCTGGAGCCGGTTAACCAGAAGAGTGGTTATCAGTGGGGCATAGGCTGCTATGTTTCTCCAAGAGATCATGCAACAAATTTCTATTTCGATCGTTTATCTAAAGGTATGCACATCGTAGAAATGGAGTATTACGTGGATAGAAAGGGCGACTATCAGAGCGGAACTTGCACCGCTGAGTGTACCTACAGTCCGGAATTTGGTGGCCGCACAGAGACTTATGAATTGAAAGTTAATAATTAAAGTTTATAGATTGATAATTTAAAATAGAATAGTATGAAACGGATGAATATATGGATGCTCTCAGCGCTGTTGGCGCTGCCTGCATCAGCACAGAAGATTACAACCCAGCACGAGGTGGTAGACTGCGGACAGGTGGTGTTCAACAAGCCTGTAACTGCCGAATTCGTGCTGAAGAATGACGGGCTCAAGCCGTTGGTTATCAACAATGTATTGAAAAGCTGCGGCTGTACGGAGGTAGATTATCCGAAGACGAGCATTGCTGCCGGCGAAAGTTTCGTCATCAAGGCGGTATACGATGCCAAGCAGATGGGTACTTTCACCAAGCAGGTTTGCCTCTATACCAATGCGGGTGAAGACCCGTTCATCCTCTCTATGAGGGGAAAGGTAGTGGGCAGCGTAGTAGATTTCGCTGGTTCTTACGATGAGATGCTGGGTGTCATCAAGAGTGATGCCCAGGAGGTGGAGTTTGATGACGTGAACCGTGGCGACCGTCCGGTTCAGCGCATCCATATCTTCAATCCTACCGACGAATTACTGGAGCCGGTAGTGATGCATCTGCCACCCTATCTTCATGCTTTCGTATCGCCTTCCAAGGTAGCTCCGCGTCATTCTGCCGAAATCAGTTTCGTGCTGGATTCCAAGAAACTGCGCGACCTGGGCTTGAACCAGACATCGGTTTATCTCGGTGAGCGTCCTGGCGATAAGATTGCGCCTGAGAAGGAAATCGTGGTATCAGCCGTTCTTCTTCCTGGTTTCGAGAACATGACTCCAGCCAAGAAGGCACTGGCTCCGAAGATAGAGATGTCTGCCACCAATCTCAATCTGGGTAGTTTCAATGGAAAGAAGAAGCTGAAGGGTGATATTCTGATTACCAATAAGGGTAAGTCGGAACTGGATATCCGCAGCATGCAGATGTTTACGATGGGCTTGCAGGTGAACCTGAAGAAGAGTAAGATTCAGCCAGGAGAGACCGTTAAGATGAAGGTGACGGCTGTGGCTGCCGACTTGAAGAAATCGCATGTCAGACACCCTCGTATCCTCATGATTACGAATGATCCTGACCATGCTAAGGTGGTGGTGAAGATTAATGTACAATGAATTAAAAACGAATATCGTGCAGATAGAAATAGATAACGGCAGTGGGTTCTGCTTTGGCGTAACCACTGCCATCAAGAAAGCTGAAGAGGAGTTGGCTAAGGGCGGTAAACTTTACTGCCTGGGCGATATTGTGCATAACGGTATGGAGGTGGAGCGCCTGCATGAAGCGGGACTCATCACGATAGACCATGAGCAGATGGAGGAACTGCAGGGCGTAAAGGTCTTGCTCCGTGCTCATGGTGAACCGCCTGAAACTTATGCCCTTGCCGAGCGAAACAACATTGAAATCATCGATGCTACCTGTCCTGTGGTGCTCCAGTTGCAGCGCCGCATCAAGAAGCAGTATGTCAACAATCCGGAGGCACAGATCGTGATTTTCGGCAAGAACGGGCATGCTGAGGTGCTCGGACTGGTGGGGCAGACGGAGAGTCATGCCATCGTGGTAGAGAAGTTTGAGGATGTGAAGCAGCTGAAGGAAACCGGTCAGCTGGATTTCTCTAAAGATATCTATCTTTACTCCCAGACTACCAAGAGTCTTGATGAGTTTCACCGCATCATCGAATACTGCCAGGAGCATATTGTTGAGGGCGCTGTCTTCAAGAGTTTCGATACCATCTGCCGTCAGGTGGCTAACCGCATGCCTAACATCGCTGCCTTTGCCAGCAAGCATGATGTCATCCTCTTTGTGAGTGGCAGAAAGAGCTCGAACGGTAAGGTGCTTTTCAAGGAATGCAAGAGCGTGAATGCCAACAGCTACCAGATAGAAAGTGCCGACGAGATAGATATGAACTGGTTCAAGGATGTGGAAACGGTAGGTATCTGTGGTGCTACCAGTACGCCGAAGTGGCTGATGGAAGAGTGCAAGGATAAGATTATCAAGGAAAGTTCTGCTCTTTTGTAGTAAGAGCTAAAATATTGATTATCAGTTATTTGATATACTTGATACGGTGTTTCACCGTATATGGGTAGAGGATAGTTTTATCGTTGATTGAAAAACTTAATGTGCTGGTTATTAATTGGTTAACCCATTTGACGCTGTGTTTTACAGCGTCAAATGGGTTTATCTTTTATAAACTGTCTGAAAATAAAACAGGTGATAAATCTTCTCCCGAAGACCTATCACCTTCAAAAAACAGTAATTAACTCAAAATTTATAATCTATATCATTACTACCTTGTTAATATGATTGCAAAGATACTAAATTGAAGCTTTTTTCCAAATCTTTTTCATCGAATAAAATAAATTTATCGGTAAAAGTAGTATATTTAACGTATTTTTGCACAAATAACCCGGCAGTCTCTTTTCTGTAGCTTATTCTGCTATTGCCTTTTGATATTGTTCCATCAGCCATGCCTTCTGTTCAGGAATGGTCATGTTGCTGTTGTCGAGCGTGATGGCATCATCAGCCTTTCTGAGTGGGGAAGTCTCGCGGTGGGTATCGATATAGTCGCGCTCCTCTACATTCTTCAGAATCGCATCGAAGTCGGCTGGCATTCCTTTCTCCTTCAGTTCATCGAAACGGCGCTGTGCTCTCACCTGTGAGCTGGCTGTTACGAAAATCTTCAGTTCGGCATTAGGGAACACGGTGGTACCTATATCGCGACCATCCATCACGATGCCCTTGTCTTCGCCCATCTTCTGCTGCTGTTCTACCAGCGCCTCTCTGACGAAAGGAACGGCGGCAATCGGACTAACGTGGTTGGAAACCTCTAATGAACGGATTTCCTTTTCTACCAGTTCGCCGTTCAGATAGCAGTCTGGGCGACCGGTTGTTTCATTAAACTTGAATGAGATGCTGATGTTCTTCATCTCCTTCTGCAGTTCTTCAGTCTTTACGGCTCCATCTGCTTCGAAGAGCTGATGACGCAGCGCATAGAGAGTTACCGAGCGGTACATGGCGCCCGTATCTACATAAACATAACCTATTTCCTTGGCAAGATCCTTTGCCATCGTACTCTTACCGCAAGAAGAGTATCCGTCTATTGCTATTGTTATTTTCTTCATAATTTCGAACTAACTTTAATGTATAATTTATAATATAGAATTTATAATCTGTAACTTACGTTCAGCATGAGACTGCTGCTACTGACGTGATATTTGCCGTAGGCAACGTTCAGATGAAAGCGCTCCAGGTTGATACCGCCACCCACAGAGAAACCGGCTCCATGACTGCTTTCCTCATCTTCTGAGGTGCTGATTTTCATCTCGTTGGCTCTCCTGAAGTTGTAGCCGGCACCTATCCACAGGCTCTCCGAAAGCAGAATGTCGGCACCTACTACGGCATGATCACGAAGACTGCTGTCCCAATGGTTCAGGTTGACCAGTGTGGCTGATACCCTGAACGGTGCGTTGGCGAAGCGTTTCGTCACACCCAACTGCAGGTCGATCGGCATCTTCTCATATTCATTGTCGTAAGCTTTCAGCTGTCCACCCAGGTTCTTTGCCACGCAAGAAGCCGACCATTCCGTTTCAGGGTCGTAATAATTGATGCCCAGATCCACTCCCACAGCGATAGAATTATAATCGCCAATATACGAAGTGATGAATTTGGCGGCAATACCACCCGCAAACTTTTCACCGAGCATATAAGAGAAGTAACCCGCAATGGCAATGTCCTTTGCCGAGAACTCACCCATCTGGATGTTGTTCTCATCCGTCTCTTTCATCTTGCCGTAGTCAACAAGCTGAGCCGAAACAGCCCACGAAGCCTTGTCGTTGACAATACGGTTGAAACTAGCCGAGGCAGTGTTCACCCCCGACATATAGTTCATATAATTGAGATTGACCGTCTTGTCGTTTACTGATGACAGGAGAGCCGGATTATGGAATATGAGTGCCTCATCATCTTCTATCAAGGTGATGTTGTCGCCACCCAGAGCAGCTGCATGAGCACTCACCGGCAAGCGAAGGAAATTATACCCCGTTTGGCTCTCTTGAGCATCAATAATTGTCGCAAAAAGCGTCAATATTGCGGAAATTACATATTTTTTCATTTAAATTTTCTAATTCTTTGGCAAAGATACTGCTTTTTTCAATAATAAGAAGTAATTTTGCAATGTTTTCGTAGGAAATAACGATTTTAAACGGTTTTTATTGTGGAAATTAAGAAATCAAATAGCGCACAACTGGAAGATAAGCGGGTTACATTTTTCCTGCTAGGTTTGCTGCTGGCTTTTACTTTCATCTTCGTAGGACTCCAATTTCAGAGAGGTCCGCAGGGAGATGATGACTTGTCGGAATCGATGGAAGATCTCTCACAGGATCTGGAAATGTCGGCTCGTCCCGACCTGAAAGATATGGTGAGTGCAGAGGCTGTTTCGGCTCCTGCTTCTAAGTCAATTACTCAGGAAGTGAAGGCTGCCGAGCAACAGACTCAGAAGGCACCGCAGAAAATCAGTTCTACAACCAGCGAACTGGTTATCGGCGACGGCTCGGGTGTAGTGGATGGAGCAGAGGTGAAGGAAGCGGTTCCTGAAACTCCCATTGAGAATCCGGGAGCTGAGGCTCCTATCAAACTGACCGTCGTGCAGAAGATACCGCAGTTTCCTGGTGGCTGGTCTGCCTTCATGCAGTGGCTTACCAAGAACCTGAAGTACCCTGTAGCAGCCCAGAAGAGTAGGATTCAGGGAACCGTAGTGGTATCCTTTATCGTAAACAAGGATGGAAGTGTTGCCAATATCAAGGTAAGCACTTCGGTAGATCCATTGCTCGACAACGAGGCTTTGAGGGTGATGAAGATGATGCCGAAGTGGAAACCGGGCATCGATAAAGGCAAGGTCTGTCGCACGATGATTGCCATCCCGGTAGTGTTCCAGCTATAAATTATAAATTGTTCATTGTAAATTATACATTATAAATTATACATTATTATGAAGACAGCAGATGAAATTTTAAGCATGGTAAATGAGTTTCTGGCTAATTTGCCTTACGAAAGAAAGCCAAAGTCTCTTTATGAGCCTATCAGATACGTACTTTCTATGGGTGGCAAGCGTATTCGTCCTACGCTCATGCTTCTGGGCTACAATCTTTTCAAGGACAATCCTGAGAAGATTCTGATGAATGCCGTTGCCCTGGAAACTTATCATAACTATACTTTGCTGCATGATGACCTGATGGACAATGCTGATTTGCGTCGCGGTCATGAAACGGTTCATAAGAAATGGGATGCCAACACGGCAATCCTTTCGGGCGACAGCATGCTCGTTCTGGCTTATGAACGTATGGCTCAATGTGATGAAAAGCATCTTGCCAAGGTGTTGAAACTCTTTACGACCACTGCCCTGGAAATTGGTGAAGGTCAGCAGTTTGATATGGAGTTTGAAAACCGTAACGATGTGAAGGAGGAGGAATATATCGAGATGATTCGCCTCAAGACCAGCGTTCTCCTGGCTTGTGCCCTGAAGATGGGTGCGATCCTTGCCGATGCTTCTGATGAGGATGCAGAGAACCTGTATAAGTTTGGCGAGCAGATAGGATTGGCGTTCCAGTTGCAGGATGATTACCTCGATGTTTACGGCGATACCAAGGTGTTCGGTAAGGAGATTGGTGGCGATATCACATCCAACAAGAAAACTTATATGCTCATCAATGCCTTCAACCATGCCAACGACGCTCAGCGTGCAGAACTGCAGAAATGGGTGGATGCCAAGGAGTTCGACCGCAAGGAGAAGGTGGCTGCCGTTACCCGTCTTTACAACGAGATAGGTATCGATAAACTGGCGCAGGATAAGATTGCTTATTATTTCGAGCAGAGCAAGAAGTATCTCGATGCTGTCAGCGTGCCTGCTGAGCGTAAGGAGGAATTGGCAAAGTATGCTCAGAAAATGATGAAGCGACAGTACTAGTTGATAGTTAATAGTTTATAGTTGACAGTTGATAGGGCAATGTTCAAAGTAATAGATACACATACGCATTTCGATGCGGAGGAGTTTGATGAGGATAGGGCGGAGGCTTTCGCCCGTGCCAAGGAAGCGGGGGTAGGCAAGGTGTTCTTGCCTGCCATCGATGTGAAAACCACACAAGCGGTACTGGCATTGGCTAAGGAATATCCAGGCTATGCTTATCCTATGATTGGTCTGCATCCTGAAGAGGTGAAGGCTGACTGGAAGGAACAGCTGGCTGAACTCCGGAAGATACTGGAGGAGCATCGCATGACCGGTAATGCCTGTCAGGAGGGTGGTTCTCCTCAGTTTTCAGACTTGATTGCTATCGGAGAGGTAGGACTTGATTATTACTGGAGCCGTGAGTTCGAAAACGAGCAGCTCGAGGCTTTCGAGGAACAGGTAAAATGGTCGGTAGAAACCCAGCTCCCGCTGATGATTCATTGCCGCAAGGCGCAGAACGAGATGGTGCATCTGCTCAGAAAATATGAGAAGGAACTGCCGGGTGGCGTCTTCCATTGCTTTACGGGCAACCAGAAGGAGGCAGAAGAACTGCTCTCCTTCGATAAGTTTGTATTGGGCGTCGGTGGCGTATCTACTTTCAAGAGCAGCCATCTCAGAGAAGACCTGCCTGCTGTAGTTCCTCTGGATCGCATCGTGCTGGAGACCGACAGTCCGTATATGGCGCCTGTTCCTTATCGCGGCAAGCGTAACGAGAGTGCTTTCGTGGTAGAAGTGATGAAGACGCTCGCCAAGGCTTATGGCATAAGCGAAGAGGAGTTTGCCCGGCAGACCAACCTCAATGCAGAGCGGGTTTTTCCGCTATCCGTATCGCAAGTATAGGACGTAAGCGTTCAAAACTCCTTAAATAAACATAAAAAAACAATGAAAGTTATGGTATTTCGGAGGAAAAGCAATAATTTTGCACTTCGAAATTGTTGCAGCAGCATGTTGCGGCGATGAAGAAGAGTTCTTCGGAATATGGAAAGGTGCTCGAGTGGCTGAAGAGGCACGCCTGGAAAGCGTGTAACCGGCAAAACCGGTTCGGGGGTTCGAATCCCCCTCTTTCCGCTAATAATCAGTTTATTTCTCCTTTATTTATTGCGTTTTTGGTCTGCCAGCTTTGTTGCGCTTTTCTCCCTTTTGTTTCTCTTTGTTGCAAAATGCGTGCAAAATGCGTGCAGTTAAATCTCGGAAAAATGATTAGAGTGCATTATTATTTGGATGTTCGTGGTGTTCCCGACGGTGGTTTGGCTTCCTTGAAGTTCGATTTCTGCCGTCAGCGTTCTCATTCCCAGCTCCCTGTTGGTATTCGTCTGCTTCCTTCTCAGTGGGATGCCAAGGCGCAAAAGGTGCGTGGTACCATGAACGATGAATCTACAAATCTCTTCCTGCTGCAGCAGATGGCTCGTGTCTCTGAAATCATTCTGAAGCTGACCTCTGCTGGTGATCTCGTTGGCTTGTCGGCTGTCGAGGTGAAGAATCGGGTGGCTGCTGAACTTCGCCCTGATGCTGGTGTCGATAATCGGTTTTTGGCTCGTTTCCGCTCCTATGCCTCGCTGTGCAGGTCTCCTCGAACTCGTGATATCTACCTGGTGACCGTTAAGAAGGTGCTTGCGTTTGACTCTCATGCCGAGTCTCTCTCCTTCGAGCGCATCACGAAAGATTGGCTGTCCAGGTTCGAGGCGTGGCTTGGTACCGAGCAGGGTGGGTGTCCTTCTGTGAATGCTCGCTCCATTCATCTGCGAAACGTTCGGGCTGTCTTCAATGATGCCATCGATAATGGTATCACCTCCTGGTACCCGTTCCGCTCCTTCAAGGTGAAATCGGAGGCGACCAAGAAACGAGCTGTGTCGGTGGAGGCTCTTCGCTCGCTGTTCTCGTTCCCTGGTTTGACCTGGCAGCAGCAGTATGTCGATGCCTTCAAGCTCTCGTTCTGCTTGGTCGGCATTAACCTGGTTGATCTGCTGGCTCTGAAAGATGGGCAGCTTGTCGATGGTCGCCTGTCCTATCGTCGCTCCAAAACGGGGCGGCTCTATGATATCAAGGTGGAGCCAGAGGCTGCTGCTCTCATCGAGAAGTATCACGGCTCCTGTGGTCGGCTTGTCTCCTGGGGGGAAAACCGAAAACGCTATACCTCCTTTACCATGCAAATGTGCCGTGGCTTGAAGGCTGTTGGTTCTGTCGTGAAGGAATGGCGCACCGATGATCTTGGCGTGTATCGTGAAGTTGAGGTGTTCCGTCCTGCCTTCCCGATGCTGTCTTCCTATGTGGCTCGACATTCCTGGGCGACGATTGCTGCTTCCCTGGATATCCCCAAGGACGTTATCGCTCATGCGCTTGGTCATGGTGGTTCTTCCGTTACCGATATCTATATCGATTTCGACCAGCGGAAGGTGGACGAGGCGAATCGTCGTGTCCTGGATTGGGTGTTCTACGGTACGAAATAAGGGAGGATCCTGTGTAGGATTCTCCCTTTCTCCTGTCTGTTAAGGCTCGATTATTTTAATCTCTGGCTTGTCTGCCGTTGTAATAATCACCTTGTGGCGTGTCATGTCTTGTCGTATCAGCTCGTTGATGTAGCGGTTCTTGTTTGGCTTGGTGTTCAGCCAATCCTCCAGCTCGCTGTCAATGGCGACCCCGATTCGCTTCTGGGTGCGTCCGTCGCCTCGCTTGCTTGACTTGTACTTTCTTGGTTCTGCCATGTTGTGTTCTCCTTTTTAAAAATTAAACTCCCCATTCTTTCCAAGTGCCAGCCTCCTTGCGTTGGTCTCGCTCCTTGATGTAGATGTCGATGCATTTGTGCACCTCCTTGATTGTCTCCTTCAAATCGAACTCCTTTCCAAGCTCTTCTAGCTGGTTGAGGAGCTGCTTTGCTACCTCGATTTTCTGGTCGAGCTCATGCCCTGTCATGCTGCCTGCTTGTTCTGCTCTCTGTTTCTCGTTCAGCACTACGTAGCCTTCTTTCTCTTTTACGTCGTTGTATGTAGCCTTCTTGTCTTTTCCTTCGCAGGCTCCCTCTAATGTACAGCGTCTCTCTGTCGTTCCCTGGTGTGCTGCCTTGAAAGGGCAGCCGAATGGGTTGTAGCATCTTGCCATGTTGTTCCATTCACGGATGTAATTTGCCATGTTGTCCTCCTTCCTTCTAGTTCGTTGCTTCATTAATGTATTCTGTGGCTTCGTCGATTGCGTCCATTGCGTTCGACAAATTGTCGATGGCTTCCTGCATCGTGTCGCCCTTTTCTCCTTCCTGGAAGGCTTCGGGCAGGTTCTCTAGTGCCGTCTGCTCCTCATCCATGATCTCCTCTACCTGGTTTTTTATCTCTTCGAGCTTGGTGAGGAGCTCGTTTAATGCCGTTCTTCTTTTCTTGTTCATATTCTTGTTGTGTTTTGGCTTGGTGGTTAGCCAAGCCGTTCCCTTTTTTATCCGATGATTGCCATGTGGCTTTTGATTTCCTTGTATCTTCCTTTCTTTATTCCTTCGTCGAAGCTGTCAGCTCCAAACTCGACCTTTTGATCGTTTGCTACAAGATCTCCGTCCTTGTCGAAGATGTTTCTTATTGTTGCGTACTTGCGTTGTCCCATGAAGTGGAACTCGTCTAAAATCGTCACGATAATCGTGTCTTCTCCTATCTTTTTCTTGAATGTTGCACCTTTTTCCATTTCCTTTTCTTTTGGTAGGGGAGTGGTTGGCTCCCCTGTTTCCTTCTTACTTCAAGTTGGCGAGGATTCGCTTCATATCGTCCTCTGTGAGCTTCAGCTGGTTCTTTAGCTTATAAACCAGGTAATCTCTTTCTCCGATGATGGCGATCGCCATGCGGTTCATCTCTTCGTCGTTGAATTGGTCAGCCTTCTTGATGAGTGCCTTCGCCATGTTTTCTTTTCCGCCTTCAGCTCCTTTGGCTGCCTTCTCTGCATTGATTCGCTTTGCGCATTCCCAATTGTAGGCAGCTTGAACACCTCCGTTCTTCTTCCACTCCTTCACCCATTCGTCTTTGTCCAGGTTGCTTGCGTTGTATCCTGGCTCTATGAATGTGTGGTAGCACTCTGGGCTAACCTTGAAGTTTGCTCTTTCCTCAAATTCTTGTTTCATCATGATAAATGCGGCTTTACCGTGCTGCCGTAGGGCTTAATTATGACCCTTGGTTAGGGGG
>ENA-ORSK01000385-ORSK01000385.1-human-gut-metagenome-genome-assembly--contig:-NODE-385-length-45992-cov-53.446459_pt1 | contig 45992 bp, 32 predicted proteins | sample MGYA00242192_ERZ509159 | MGnify/ENA primary metagenome ERZ509159 (study PRJEB26280, sample SAMEA2338663) | human gut metagenome | biome: human gut; feature: human-associated habitat; material: faeces...
TAGACCGAAAAGATTCCTTAAGATGATGCAGGTTATTTTTTGAAGGTTACTTAACTGACTAACGTTCTGCATTTGCAAAACACTACTATTCTCCACCGCTATGAGGTTGAGGCAAGTCCCTCCCCCGAGGGGAGGGATTTAGGGTAGGGGTAACGTGAATAGATAAGGGTGGGCAATCACCTTCGAACGTGAGATAATATTTTTTACAGCAGGTAATTGCCTACTTGCGAAAGATGAGTTTACTGAATATTATGGGACTTTTAGACGGAAAGGTAGCCCTCATAACGGGCGCCGCAAGAGGAATCGGCAAGGCCATCGCCATGAAATTCGCTTCCGAGGGAGCCGATGTGGCTTTCACTGACCTCGTCATCAATGAAGCTGGTGAACAGACAGTCAAGGACATCGAGGCCTTCGGCCACAAGGTGAAGGCATACGCCTCCAACGCCGCGAGCTTCGAGGAGACTCACAATGTCGTGAACCAGATTCTTGCGGATTTCGGCAGGATTGACATCCTTGTGAACAACGCCGGCATCACCAAGGACGGACTCATGCTCAGAATGAGCGAGGCCCAGTGGGACGCCGTGCTGAATGTAAACCTCAAGTCAGCGTTCAATTTCATCCACGCTCTGACCCCGATCATGGCCCGTCAGAGAGGCGGAAGCATCATCAACATGTCTTCTGTCGTGGGAGTCTCCGGCAACGCCGGCCAGTGCAACTACTCGGCTTCCAAGGCCGGTCTCATCGGCCTTGCCAAGTCAATCGCCAAAGAGATGGGTCCGCGCGGCATAAGAGCCAACTGCATCGCCCCTGGATTCATCATCTCGGACATGACCAACGCCCTCTCAGAGGAAGTGCGTGACGCCTGGGTGAAGCAGATTCCGCTCCGCCGCGGAGGCACCCCGGAGGATGTCGCCAACGTGGCCGTCTTCCTCGCCAGCGACCTCTCCAGCTATGTCTCCGGCCAGGTCATCCACTGCTGCGGCGCGATGAACTGCTAGGGCGGGCGGCGCAAAGGAAGCCGTGGAGGCCAACTACTTGAATATTAAGTAGCAACAATAACCTCCTCCTGTCTGTAATGGGCAGGAGGAGTGTTTATTATATTCATGAATATCAAGCCATAACCCTCCATAAGGTACCATGCTCCCCAGACTGTCTGAAAAGTCTGTACCCCTATACAGGGAAGACTACGAATTTTCAATCCTCGCAGGGGGTACTTTTACTTTTAAGACAGTCTCCCCCACAGCAGATCAGCCTTTCCGCTGGAGCATCAGTGAAGTCTTGACAACCAGCCAATCATAGTGCTTGATGAACTCCGAAAGATCATTGTACGGGACAAGGTTCTCTAGCTGCTTTTTAAGTTCGTTCCTCTCGGGACCAAGGATGTAGCCGTTGATGATGTGGGAAGCCTCGTAGCGCAGGTGCTCGCAAACAGCCAGTTTCTCTAAACATGAATATGTCGGCTCGCCACTGTCCGAATGTGAGGCAGAGTAACTGTACGGTATCCCTTCCGCGACCTTAGGATCCTCCCAGACAACAGGAGAACACAGACTCATCTTCGTGTACCTATGCCAAGCGTTTGACATGTCCTGAAACTCCTTTCTTTGGAGCTCCAGAATGGCGTAAAGCTCAGGCTTTCCCTCCTTGCGCCTTCTTTCCTTCAGACCGGCCCTACGCTCCTCCCAGGTTTCCTTGCCTTCTGTGGCTTTCTGGTAGTTGTCATAGAACATGATTGCCTCGTCCCTGAACGAGAGGCCGAAAATGTTGTCCGAAGTCCAGATGCTCTGCCCGTCTCCGAACAAACGGAGGACATCGCCATAGGCATCAGAGTAAAACCTGACGATTTTCCTGTCATGTTCCGTGGCGGATTCAACATGCACGGCGATGATCAGATTCCTCACACCATCCTTTCTGTAGCGGAAAGCCGTCTCCAGCAAATCCAATCCGACCCGAAGACTTTCATTGTCGTCGTCCAAGGCCACGACCACATAGTTGAGTGCGTCAAGCCTCTCAAGAAACATGTCCCGGAACGAGTCCGCCCCTGTCGTCATGTTGAAGAAAGAGACCTCATCACAACCCTTCAATCCTGGAACCCTGTAGAAGAAATCTCCCAGACAATCATTCATATTCCTGTCAATGACACCGCAGTGGAATCCAGACTTGTTCCCATCCTTGTCCGGAAACGCTCCGAACTCGTAGAGAAACCTCAAAGCCCCTTGCCCGGCGTTGCCGAACCCGATGATCATTGAGTTGAACGCCGATGTGACATAACCCAGCTTATTATTGTCCTTATCCACCGCCACATCGACATAATTGACCGGAGCGAACTCTGGCATTGACTTCAATGACTGACCGATAAGAAAAGCGGAATCTATGAAATGTACATCAGACTCCACAGCCATCGAGAAACGGGAGTTAAGTCCACCTCTCCTGGCATGGCAATAGACAGTGATCCCGATGTCGGAACGAAGCAGGTTCTCCAGACAGACAAGGTTTTCACGCTCGTCATCCGACAGGATGAATATCCTGCTGCCCGGCGCCGAAGCCCAATCTTCAAGACGTTCCAATCCGATGTACTTGAAAGCATTGGCGTTGGAGGAATATTTTAAATGCCTTTTTGCCCTGAGAACATGAATGTTGGCACTCTGTCCGACGGACGAAGAACAATCACGTTCATCGCTTCGGAGATTGAATATGTACTTGAACGACCCGGAGCCTCCTCCGTCCTCCTTGTCTGGAAAATCCACCAGAATGACCGTCTCGGTTCCTTTGGACGCAATGTCTCTGGCAAGATCGATTGACCTTGAATCCGTTCCGAAGATTATCGACGCACCCTTACCAGCCAGTTTCCTGTTATGCCACAGCCACAGACGGCTTTCGCTCAACCTGTACAGGACATACATCACGAAATAGGATGTCGTGGCAACCGAGCACAGGAACAATGTTGCGGCGATCGTAAGGATCAACTGTGAGTGTCGAACCAGTTCCGGATCTGTCAGCACATTGAAAAGGCAGTTGGAGTTCACGCTTCCGAGGAACATCTTCACGGCACTCATTATCGAGAATGTAAGCCAAGGAAGCAATGACCGGACACCAATCTCATAGTAGATGAATCCGTACATCCCGGAGCTTAGCGCCGCTATGACAATCACCGGGATCCACAGTTTTCTAACCTTGCGCTTATACATTATGACAAGCATAAGCACATAGAGCACGCTGACGATCAATGCGGCCCAAAAGTAGATGTTCGTCATTGAAAGACAGTTTCTCATTTTATCAGAACACTCTCAAATAATTGTTTCCCTTCGAGTCCTTGCCTCCCAACGTGAATCCTACGGAAACCACGAACTGGCTTCTGTCAATGCTCTTGTGGTACCAGTCAGAGTCGTTGTTCCCCGAGCCGGATTGCCCTTTACGGTAGTAATTGGCCTCTCCTTTAAAGATCTGGACTCCACATTTCAGATTGAAGTTGATGAAATGGAGTCTGCTGCACACCTCCGCACCCACAAAAATGTCCGTACCGGAAAGGTGGCTATATTCCCCGACGAAGCAAAGCCTTGGACTCCATGCGTATCCGGCCACAAGGCCAGCGTCAATGAAATCTGTCAGGCCTCCGCCGACCCTGAATTCTCCATTCAGGAATAGAGGTGCCAGGAAAAACAGCATGTTGACATTGTCATTGCCTGTCAGTGACAACGCTTTTTTATCACCTTCCTCAGGAATATTCAACGCGGCGTCCTTGTCATCAGCCAGATAAAGCGACCCTTTCACGACAGATGTCGAAAATCCGTTGAAGAACTTGAATTTCAGCAATGACGCATCCGCAACATATCTGTAACTCTTGAACGCGGCGTCATTGAACAGTGAGATCTCATTCAGATAGTAATTCCCTCCGAAAGCCTGAACATTGTATCTCGACCAAGTCTTGACGTTGTAGTGATCCTTGGTTTTAGAGTTGAATTTTATGTTTTTCCTGAAAGCCAGCTTGTTGTCAGAATGCCTGACCACAAGTTTGTAAGGAGTTTCGCTAAACGGCAGCTTCAAGGTATAAGGCAAATGCTCGTCCTTGATGTAAGTCTTTTTCTCACCTATCACTGTAGCATAGGTATTCTCCTCGTCAGACGTGATTCTGAACTGGTAGGATTTTTCCATCGGAACATTGACCTCATGGACACCAGAAGTCAGATCCGTGACAATGTTGGTTTCGTAGGAATCATAGCCCTCTTTCTCGATCTTGACCGTGTGCTCACCGTCCAGCAACTTCAAATCAAGCGGAGTGACTCCCATCAACCTGCCATCCAAAATCACATTGGCCATGTCAGGCTCTGAGACAAACCGATAAAGACCGAACGTCTTCATGGTCACTCCAAGCAACGTGTCAAGATTCTCTCTGATGTTCACGGCATAGAAAGGCTCCTCGGTGTCCGAGCCATCTTTCCGGAACGAGATTTTGTGTTCACCGACCTTGATGCGGATCTTTCCCGAAGGCATCACTCCGACACGTTTTCCATCGACAAGGATTTCGGCTCCGACCGATGCGTCATTACCGTTGACAGACAGGGTCCCGCAAATCGCCTTCATCGTGAAATCCACATCAGTGTTGGTGCCTCTGTTGACCTTCATGGATGTGGACTCACTCTTGAATCCCAGTGCTGACACAGCCACCGTCACAGTTCCAGGCATTATAGGAATATACCCATCCTTGTAAACAGAGTAAGGCATCAGACTCTCATCAGCGTCGAAGTCATTTATGAACCCGGACTCCAGATCCACCCTCCTTCCGTTTATCTTCACCTCCGGAGCGGAGTCAAAGTCAAACCCCTCCTCCGGCACCACCTTTAACCTGACGGTTCCAAAGATCGGATTCAGACGTGTCTTCAAATCCACCGGAATGTCCGACAGTACATTCTGGACAGTCAACGTGGTGTCTTTCGTGTCATAACCGCTCTTCTCAAAGCGCAAGGTGTGCGATCCAGCCCCCAAGACAAAGTCACATGGAGACGTGGAAAGGGACTTTCCGTCCAAAATCACTCTGGCCCTCTCCGGCACGGTGGAGATCCGGACCGTCCTCATCGCTTCCGGACGGGCATCCTGACTGATGAACACTATCTGCGTCGTGGCCTTGTTGGTGATCACCACCTTGCCCTGACGCGGATTGGTCACCTCATTTCTTGACACGGTCACATAAAGACTGTCATTGGTCGTCGAACTCATGCACCATGTCGGAGACTCCGAGACAGACCAATTCTTTCCTGAAGTCACTTTGAATCCAAACGTGCCTCCCTGAAAATCCGCATCGATGGAATCACCGTCGATGACGAACACCTTCTCGGCCTTGAGGGCGTTGCCGCACTTCTCTTTCAGGTAGATAACCTTTCTCTTCTGATCCGGAGTGATGCCGCGAACCTTTATCAAAGAATTCAGCAATTCAATCGCACGCGTGTACTTATGAGACTCATAGTAACGCAATGCGTTTGAATATCTCTCGTCAAAAGTTGAACTTTGCGCAAACAATGAAAAAGACACCAGTGCGGTCAGAATAAGCAGGAACAATCTTTTCATAATGTGTAGTATTGAATATTATCGTAATTGTTGTCTTAATGCCTCAAGGTTCTTGTCCGGCTTCGCATCCAAAGCATAACCGATGAATTTGACCGCATAATCCCTTTCCTCTGCAATCCCCGACTTGTACAATCTGTACGAATCCTGCGCCAGATCTTTCCAATAAACGAAGATCGAGTCAAGGTTGGAAGTCAATGAAACCTTACGAGGAGCCACCATGTCCGGGATAAAAAGTGATGAATAAGATGAGTTGGAATAAGCTTTACTGATCTCCGCCGAGGTACCCAACAGTTCGTACGCCTTTTTAAGACACTCGATCTCCTTCAGAACCGTTGCCTCGGGATCATCCATTGACCGAAGCTGCCAGACAACCCTCACCAAGGAATCCGACTTTGCTATCGTGGCAAGATATTCCTTCTTGTCTTTGTCAGCCGCCGCGTCAGCCTTCATCTTCCTGTGTCTGTCAACAATGGAAGGGACCAGCGCAAGAGTCGCGATGACAGTCACGATCGGAAGAAAGACCGTGAACACCCTGCTGATCTTACGGCGTTTCAGGCCTTTGGAATTGTATAATATCTTAGGGTCGTCAAGAACGGCGGTCACATGCGGGACAAGTCCGGACTCTATCGGGAAATCCTTAATGGTTATCCAGTTCACATCACTCAGGAGAAACTCGAGATTCTTGGGAAGAGCACTGTCATCGATGATGTAAGGCAGAATCGCGGAGTTTGGGCAGTTGTTGACAGCATAGACAATCTCTTTGTTGGTGAACACCGACTGATAGGAATTCCTGCTGGCCAGAAAAAGAAACAATTCCGATTCCCCGATAGCCTGCGAAATCACATCGGGAAAATCCACTGAGCCTTTAATGGCTTCCCGGTCAATAAAATAGGTAATGCCAGCCTTATCCAGTTCCTCACAAATCCTGTCGGCTATCCTGCTGTCTTTTCTGGAATAGCTTATAAAAACCTTGTAAGTCATAAACTAAAGTAAGAACTATTAATTGATTCTAAAGCCACACATCCTGTGGTACAACCACAAAGATATAAAAATCAAACATATTACGAAAAACAAGTGGAGGATAATCTGTTTATATTCAATGAAAAGCACTTTCCCCTTTAGCACATGTCAACCAAAGGGGAAGGCTCAAATCTTTAAATCACAACCAATTAACCTACACAAGATTGTGACTTTGGAATGGGGTTTACTGTGGTTATTTCCTTTTTTCCTCAGTCTTGGCCTGAAATTTGGCGACATCAATCACAAAGCGCTCATGGGTACCCTCACCTATGAGCCCTTTTTCGTCATAAGCCGCGACCTTGAAGACAATTCTGCGGCGGTCTATCTCCACAACCTCGCTTTCGCACCACACTTTCAGTCCTACAGGTGTCGATGAGACATGCGACACGTCCACTTTGGTTCCGACAGTCTCCTGCCCCTCCCCAAGGTAAGGTTTTACACTGAGTCTGCTGGTACGCTCCATGAGAGCGATCATCATAGGGGTGGCGAAAACCTTCACAGTTCCGCTGCCGATGTGGCTCGCGGTAAGTTCTTCCGTCACGATCTCATCCTGACGGCCTTTGATTCCGAGTTCTATCATATCTCCGTTGTGTTTCTTCTGACAAATTTACGAATAGCCGGGCGCTTCGACAAGCTCGGCGACCAGACTGTTCAAGGGCGGGCGCTTCGGCAGGCCCGGCGGCCGGGTTAAGTATGGGGAAGCAAGGATTGTCATGCCCTTATGACTTGGACTCCGAGTTCCTCTATCAGGCCTTTTGTCTCATCCGGCAAGGCGGAATCCGTGATCAGGATGTCAACATCCGACAGTTTCGAAATGTGGGCGAAACCGCGCTTCCCGAGCTTGCTGGAATCGCAAAGGACAATTTTCCTCTCCGCCGACTGCATCATCTGCTGGGTCAGTTCCGCCTCCTCCCTTGTCGCACAGGTGATTCCATGAATGACATCAAGGCCGTCAATCCCAAAGAACAATTTGGAACAGAATATGTTCCGCACTGATTGAATTGCATCGTTGCCATAGACGGACAAAGTGTTACTGTACAACATGCCTCCAACCTGCATCACTGAAATACGGTCGTTTTCACCAAGAATTGTCGAGATGTTGACCGCCGTCGTCACGACATTGAGCCGCCCCTTCGGCTTCAGGTTCTCGGCGAAAACCGCGATTGTGGAGCCGGAAGCCATGAGAATGGAATCATTCTCCTCAATGAGTTCAGCGGCAGCCCTTGCGATCTGAAGCTTGGCATCGTAGTTTATCAACTTTTTCTTTCCAAGGCTGATGTCCTTTATCGGAGCGGAAGACGGCATCGCGCTTCCATACGACCGGTGCAGCAAACCTTTTGATTCAAGGTAATTCAAATCTTTTCTAATCGTGGTCTGGGTCACACCGAACCTCTCGGCCAAGACCGAAACCTTGACAAGACCTTGATCGAATATCGAGTCGAGAATTAATTGTCTTCTTTCACGAATTCCTCCCATTATTCCAGAAACAATTTTATCGTTTGTTTATCAAGCGTTAAGTAACATTCAAAAAATAACTTGGTAATCTTTGATTGTCTTTTCGGTCTATATGTCTTTCCTCATCAGTCATGTGCCACCGGCACACTCCTTCTTCCAAAAGACATCTATACTCGAAAATACCGCCAAATCTTTACCAACTTATATTTTAACGCTTACTTAATTCATGACTGCAATATACGTATTTTATTCGATTAATACAATTCACAGGCTTGTGTTAGTTTCGTTTCAAGTTTCGAACGAAATATTTTTAGTAAAAATCACAACATTTTTCGCAAATTTATTTTCTAAAACAAAATATTTACATACATTTGCACAAAACAGGAAAACACAATTTAACGGGTAAACCACAAATTATTTGCTATATGAGAGTAATTTTCAAGCATTTTCTCACCACAGTCCTGATTCTCGCGGCGACAGTTTCCTTATCGAAACCTTTGGCGTCGGCCGCAGTGTCGGATCAAGACGGTAAGACCGTAACCGTCAAAGGAACGGTGAAAGGAACTGATGGAGAGCCACAGATCGGCGCCATGGTCTATGTGAAAGGCATAGCGACAACAACCGCGTCGAGCGCGATGACTGACGCGAATGGAGAATATTCACTTTCCGCACCTTCTGGCGCTGTGCTCGTGGCCAGTCTTCTCGGTTTCAAGGAACAGGAGCAGTCCATAGGCGGAAGAAACGTGGTGAACTTCATTCTGGAGCAGGAAAACACTATCCTTGATGATGCCGTGGTCATCGGCTATGGAACGCAAAGCAAACTGACTCTTACAGGATCCGTGGCCCAGACCTCTGGCCGCGAACTTGTGAAAAACTCCTCGGTCAACATCTCGCAAGGTCTGGCCGGCCGCCTCTCCGGTGTGATTGTCAGCAACCGCACCGGAGAACCTGGAAAGGATGACGCGACCATGTTCATCCGAGGCCGAAGCACTCTTGGAGACAATAGTCCGCTCATCGTGATTGACGGAGTTCCAAGGACGAATGAGGAATTCAGCAGGTTGTCCGGTGACGAGATCGAAAGCGTCAATGTGTTGAAGGACGCGTCAGGAGCCATTTATGGGGCGCGGTCGGCCAACGGTGTCATACTCGTGACAACAAGGAGAGGCAAGTACAACGAAGGGGCCAGTGTCACATTCAACTACGATCTTGGCCTCCAGCAGCCGACACGTCTGGTCCAGATGGCGGACGCCATCCAGTACACAAAGGCATACAACGCCGAACTGGCCATAACAGGAGCGGCTCCGATGTATAACGAGACACAGATCCAACATTACATAGACGGTGACGACCTGATAAACTACCCTAACACGAACTGGTTCGACGAGATCATCAAGCCGGTCTCCGTGCAGCATAAGTATGGCGCGAGCATAAGCGGAGGAGCGGAGAAAGTAGCCTGGTTTCTGGAATTCAACGGTCAGTATCAGGATGGAATCTACCGGAAGAGCGCCACAAAGTACGATCAGTACAATGTCCGTTCAAACATCGATGTCCAAGTAACCAAATCCCTGAAACTCGGACTCAATCTCAACGTGCGCCAACAGCACAAGAACTACTCGGCGTTTCCGTCCGACAGCTATGGCATCTTCTACATCACAACGAGGCTGAAACCTACCGGGGCGGCATATTTCCCAAACGGCTACCTGCGGGGAGGCACCAACCCTGCTGTTCTGGTTCAAGACCTTACCGGTTACGACAGGACCACGATCAACACCATAAACACGACTTTAACGGCGAATTGGGACCTCGGCTCCATCACAAAGGGACTGTCCGTGAGTGGGACGATGGCCTACGATGTGATCGGGAACTTCCAGAAGAACTGGCAGAAGAACTGGCAATACTACACCTATGACGAGGTGACGGAACTCTACGAGGAAAGGACCAATTCTTATTGGAGCACCCCTGTGCTTCATGAGTATCAAAGGAACAGCAACACCTTGACCGTCAATGCCAACATCAACTACGACAGGGACTTCAACGGACACCATGTCAGCGCTTTGGCCGGATTCGAGCAGGCATCCTACCGTCTGGACTACATGGGCGCGGGAATAAACAAGTATGACTCCGACATCCTTGACGAGTTCTTCGCCGGGTCGGCGGACAAGAATTGGTACAGCATCAAAGGCTATGCGAGAGAGACGGCCAGAAGAAGCTGGTTCGGGAGACTCGGCTACGACTGGAAGAGTCGCTACCTCCTTCAGGTCATCGGACGTTTCGACGGTTCGGAGAACTTCCCTGAGAACAAACGCTGGGGTTTCTTCCCCGGAGTCTCCGCCGGATGGAGAATCTCCGAGGAACCGTTCGTCAAGAAGAACGCGCCTTGGCTGACAAACCTGAAGATACGAGCCTCCTACGGAGAGCAGGGCAACGATCAGATCGATTCGTTCCAGTACATGACAACCTACGGCTACACGTCCGCCTCCTCATACAAACTAAGATTCGATGACAAGGATGTCAACTTCATAATCCCAGGGAAGGTTCCGAACAAGAATGTCACATGGGAAGTGGCCAAGACATGGAACATCGGTCTTGACGGAAGCATAAAGAATGGATTGATAGGATGGGAGCTTGAGTTCTTCAAGACCGAACGTTCGAACATCCTCTGCACCAGAAACGCCTCGATACCTTACTACACAGGTCTTCCGGACAGTCTTCCGGACGAGAACATCGGCATCGTGGACAACAAGGGATTCGAACTTCAGCTGCACCATGAGGGAAAATCGAAGAACGGAGACCTGATCTACCATGCGAGCGGAAACTTCATGTTTGTCCGCAACCGCATAAAATTCATGGACGAGACACCTTGGGGCGAAGGTCATGAATACATGAACCTTACAGGACATCCGATGGGGGCCCAACTTTACTATCAGGTGAAAGGAATCAACCGCACCCAGGAAGACCTTGAGAACAATCCGCAGATGGCCGGAGCCACCCTCGGAGACTTCATGTTCGAGGATCTGGACGGAGACGGGAAGATCACTTCCTATGACAGAAAGAGGTGCGACCTGACTCCTGTGCCCGAGATCGTGTTCGGAGCGAACTTCGACGCCACATGGAGGAACCTCGATTTCTCCCTGCTGCTTCAGGGACAGGCGAGGGCCAGATTCTACTATTCCCCACTCACGGATCCGGTCTCCGGAAACATCGAGAGAGAGGCGGCTCTGAACGCATGGACTCTGGACAACCCGACCGCAAGCCGTCCGAGAATCGGTTCCACGGTCAGCAACGGAGGTGTGAACAGAGTGTCATTCTACTACCGCAACGCAGCCTTCCTTCGACTGAAGAATGTCGAAATCGGTTACACCATTCCAGACAACATCCTGTTCAACAAAATGAAAATCAAGAGTCTGCGCTTCTACATCGCAGGTTACAACCTTCTCACCTTCTCCGGTCTTAAGAATGTGGATCCCGAGACCAGCGATGAATCCTACCAGACCTATCCGCAGATGCGGATCTTCAACACAGGCGTGAAACTTACTTTCTAAATGAAGAGACATGAATACCATGAAAAAGATAACCGTAATACTCGCCGCAGTGATCCTTCTGGTCTCCTGCAACAATGATTTCCTGAACAAGACTCCGCTTGACAAGCTTTCGGAGGACGCTGTGTTCAACAGCACAGCCTTGGCGGAGAGTTACATCAACGCTCTCTACACAGTCCTCCCCGACCCATTCCAGGAAGGAAACATCGGATGCATCACCGACGAGGGTTACTTCCGGTACGGAGGTTCAAGCACAAGATACATCGCGTCCGGCAACATGACCCCGGACAACGTCATGTACAACTACGAAGGCGGTCAGGCACACAGCACAAGAACCACATTCCTGAACATCTGGAACCGCACGTATGAACGCATCTACAGAATGAACTATTTCCTGAATTATGTGGATGAAAAGGGTACGAATATTCCAGAAGACGATGTGAACAGGCTTAAAGGCGAGGTATATTTCCTCCGTGCATGGGCGTACTACAACCTTATTCAGAGATATGCCGGAGTGCCGATCATCACAAAGGCCTACGACCTGACCGACACTTATGATGCGAAAAGGGACAACTTCGATGATTGCGTCAACTTCGCTCTGGAGGATCTTGACAAGGCGGAAGAGCTTCTTCCGGCAAAGGACAAGGCCACGAAAGGCAGGGCGAACAAAGACATCGTTCTGGCACTCAGAAGCCGTCTCACGCTGGTAGCCGCATCTCCGCTGTTCAACGACCCGGCCCGTCCGGAAGGTGGAATATTCAGAGGTCAGTACAGCGCCGACAAATGGAAAAGGGCTCTGGATGCCACGAAACGGATAATCGACCGCGCCGATGTGGACGGATCCTACAGATTGGACGACACCTACGACGGAGTGTGGAAGAACACTGACTCACCGGAGCTCATCTGGGCCAAGTATTTCATTTCAAGCGCCGATGCCAGCGACAACACGATGAAGAAAGCGCAACTGCTCTATTCTGTGGTTTATTTCAATGGGTGGACAGCGTTCCAGCCAACCCAGGCCATGACCCTCGACTATGAGATGACCAACGGGAAGAAGATCTTCGAGGACGGTTCAGGCTACGATGTCAACCATCCGTTCAAAGGACGTGACCCTCGTTTCTACAAAAGTGTGGCGTCACCGTTCTGCAACTACCCTAACACGGACAACTCCGGCTACCATGACAATGTCCTGGATCTTTCTCTTTACTATGACAATGTCAAGAAATCCGATTTCGACGAAGGTAAGAAAGAGCCTTCCTACAGCGTGAAAGCCAAACATCTTCTGGACGCGACCAGCACAATGGGACTGGAGATGATGAAATGGTACATCCCGACCTCACCGATCACAGAGGCCGAGACCGGCTCCGTGCTTTACCCTTGGTTCAGGCTGGCGGAGATGTACCTGAACTATGCTGAATGTGCCTACATGACCGGGAATGAGGCTCTTTGCCGCCAGTACATCAACAAGGTGCGCTCTCGTTCCGACGTCCGGATGCCGGAAATCAAGGAATCCGGAGAGGCTCTTTGGGACCGTCTGGTAAACGAGCGTAGGGTGGAGCTGGCTTTCGAGGCCATCCGCTATTTCGATGTGAGAAGATGGAAGACGGCGCAGTTCTACGAGAACGTTCCGTTCGCGGGAATGAGAACAATGGTTCTTCGCAATGGATCCCGGAACGACACCATCTACCGTGTGGCACATCCTTACGATGAAAGCCTTACTCACACTTGCTACTATTGGCCGAACTCGGACGAAAGGAAGGACTACGTGAAAGCCAACACAAGGGACATTTTCGAGGAGGCCAGCAAGGATTCAGACGGCGCGGTTCAGGTAAACGGCTCCTGCATCAAGTACCGTTGGCTCGGAAAGGACTACTGGGTTGATTACGGAGACTGCCGTCTCACTGTCAGTCCTACCCAGAAGCATTTCAGGAAAGTGAACGGAGAATGGCCTAACTATCTTATGCCTATTCCTGCGAACGAAATGACAAAGGCCAATGGCACATTAGTACAGAATCCTGGTTATTAATGTATAGCCAATGCGAGTTCGATGAAATTGAATATTAGAAAAATAACGGAAGTTGAAGTAATATGAGGATAAAGGCACTTGCAGCGATAGCGTCCTCCCTGCTGGCTGTCGCCTGCGGCGGGAACCGCCTGAAGATGAACTATGGTTCGGCTGACATCTCCACGACTCCCCGGGAGCATGTGGTCCTTGCCGGATTCGCCGCAAGGCATGGCCTGTCAGATGGCATACACCAGAGACTTCGTACCCACTGCCTTGTCTTCAAGGACGGTTCCGGTAGGAAGGTATGCGTCATTTCCAATGACCTGATGGAGATTTCTCCAGCTATCACCGACACACTCCGGACATTGGTCTCTGAGCGGTCCGGACTGGACAGAGAACGCATCCTGATTCATAACATCCACACTCATTCCGCACCAAGATCAGGAGGTTCAAGCACTTGGACAGGAGGTACGAACAGAGCGTGGAAGTTCAGAATGATTGATTCTTTGGTGACCAACGCCGTGAGGACAATCACGTCGGACAGGGATTTCACCAGATTCGAGCTTGAGACAGGACGCGCCAGAACAGGAATCAACGGCAACAGATGCGAGAAAGGAGGACCGGTCGATCATGATGTCTATGTGGCAAGGTTCATCAGAGAAGGGAAGCCTATGGTCTCGGTCGTCAATCTGGCGTGCCACCCTGTGTGCATGGGACCCGGCAGCCACGCGTTGTCTTCGGACTATCCGGGAATATGCGGGGAAATACTTTCCAGGCTTTGGGGCGGGGAGGTGTTCCAGCTGACAGGAGCGGCGGGCAACATGGACCCGGAAAGAGGGCCTCAGGACGCCGCCTATGCGGAAGAATGCGGGCAAGCGTTGGCTGATTCCCTTGCCGGAATGTCATTCACGAAGGTAAAGGGAAAAGGGTTGATGCGGTTTGTGAATGAGGCCGTGGACCTTCCATACCAGAAGGATTCGATTACAGCGGAACTGGTCAGACACCACGCTGATTCGCTCGTCAGGACCTCCTCCAAGGTCTCGGCATCTTTCGGAGAGGATGTCAGAAACTGGGAACGCGAGATTCTGGAAAGGTTCAGGAACGGTCCGGTTCCAAACCGGCTACGTTACCACCTGCATGTCTTGGATCTGGACGGCGTGATGTTCTTATTCAGCGACGGAGAGCCTTTCTGCGAGTACCAAATGGACATCCGCAAGGATTTCCCTGACAGGACGATCTTCTTCGCCGGCTACACAAACGGGCAGAATTCCTATCTTCCGTCCGAAAGAGCCTACAAGGTTCGCAAGGGTTATGAATATGAGACCGAGCAGATGCACATCTACATCAAGGCCCCGTACCCTCTCTCCTGTTCCGCTCCGGCAGTCTATCTGGCAGGAGTCAGAAAGATCATAGATGATGCGATCTGTTCAGAGACTGAGGCTCCCGTTAAGGATGCGGCCGGCTACGGAGTGATTCCCGCTCCTGAAACCTTGATTCCGAAACCGGGAGAGTTCACCATAAGCGGAAAGACATCAATCCAAGTCGAAAGCGATGACAGCGGATTCGCCGAGGCCGCGGGGATATTCATCGACAGAATCAGGAGTGCCGCCGGGATTGACTTGTACAAAGGAAGCGGCAAAGGTGGACGGATTGTCCTTCGCAAGGTAGAAGGACTTGAAAATGAAGAGTATAAGGTAATAATATCATCAAAAGAGGTTCTTCTGGAGGCGACCACTTCCACGGGTGCGTTCTATGCCTTGCAGACAGTCCTTCAACTGCTTCCTCCGGAAATATATTCACAGAATAAAGTCTTCGGTGTCAGATGGAGCGCGCCATGCTGCGAGATCAGCGACAGACCGGCGTTCGCCTACAGAGGCATGATGCTGGACTGCGGAAGGTACTATTATCCTAAGGAATTCGTGAAGAAGTTCATAGACCTGATGTCGATGCGGAAACTGAACATGTTCCATTGGCATCTGACGGAGGATCAGGGTTGGAGAATTGAGATAAAAAAGTACCCTCGGCTCACCGAAGTGGGATCGAAAAGGCCTTTCACGGCGGACTATGACGGCAAGAACCCTGACGGAAAGCCACAAGGCGGATTCTACACTCAGGAGGACATCAAGGAGATTGTTGAATATGCAAGGCTCAGACATGTGACCGTCATTCCAGAGATAGAGATTCCGGGGCATTCCACAGCTGCTCTGGCGGCATACCCGCAATTGTCATGCGACACGACAAAGACTTATGAAGTGTCCACCTGCTGGGGTGTCAAAGACGATGTATATTGTCCGAGTGAGTTCACGTTCAAATTCCTTGAGGATGTCTTCACGGAGATGCTGCCGTTGTTCCCTTCAAGGTACTGGCACATCGGAGGAGACGAATGTCCGCAGAAAGCCTGGAAAGAGAGTTCCGTCTGTCATGACTTGATGAAAGAGAAAGGCATGAAGAGTTACGACGAGATACAGTCTTATTTCGTGAACCGTGTCAGCACATTCCTGAGGAATCATGGAAAGACTATGATAGGCTGGGACGAGATTCTGGACGGAAGCGCCGTGGACGGGATGATCGCCCAATCGTACAGGGGCCATGCCCCGGCGGCGAAAGGAATCAGGAGAGGACACCAAGTGATCCTCTCACCTGACCGCTGGTGCTATTACAATTACTACCAAGAAGATCCAGAGACGGAACCAAAAGCGCAGCCACTGCTTCTTACTCTTAAGAAAGCCTACAGTTATTTCCCTGTGGTGGATTCCCTTCCGGAACTTAGCGCAAAGTACATCATCGGGGTCGAGGGTTGTGTCTGGGGTGAATATATTCCGGACAGCAGGACGGCAGAGTACTGGGCTTTTCCGAGGACATCCGCGCTGTCGGAGGTGGGATGGACCAAGCGGCAGAACAAGGACTGGCAGTCCTTCAGGGTCAGGATGGAGAAAGAGTTGAAACGCCTTGGGATGTCAGGGGTGAACTGTTCCGAAGCCTACTGGAATGTGATCTTCGACTACGACAGTGTGAATCTGCCACGGCCGGAGCGGGCGGATCTGATGCTGGACTACCCAGGAGCCGCCATCCGCTACACCACGGACGGTAGCGAGCCGGACATGGACTCAAGAATATTCCTGAGCGCATTCACTCCTGAAAAAGGTACCACGGTGAGGACGCAAGGATTCACCCATGACGGAAAGAAGGTGGGAAAAGAGGTTGAAAAGAAGTTCTGACTATGAATAGATTGATTCTATCGCTGGTCGCGGCGCTCGCTGTCGCATGCACGGACGAAAAACCGGAGAATGATTCCATAAGCGTCATTCCTTGGCCATCGCATGTCCAAGCTGAAGAAGGACATTTCTCCCTCTGGAAAGGCACAGTGGTCCATCTGGAGGAGGACTCCGAGATACAGCGCACCGTAGGTTTCCTCAACGAAAGACTGTCCAAAGTCTCCGGATACACCCTGAAGACCAAGCCGATGGACCTGACCGAGACAGAAGGAATCTTTTTCCTGAACACCGGACTCAAGACGGAGGCATACTCTCTCCGGATCGAAAGCGGCAGGATTGTCATCGAATATGGCGACGGAGCCGGAGCGTTCTACGGACTTCAGACCCTGTTCCAGTTATTTCCTCAGGAGATATTCTCCAGTGAAAAAAGCGGAAGGAAGCGTTGGGATATTCCTTGCTGCGTGATAGAGGACTCACCGAGGTTCAGTTATCGTGGAATGCATCTGGACTGCTGCCTGCATTACTTCGACATCGACTTCCTGAAAAGGTACATCGACTTGATGGCGCTGCACAAGGTGAACAGGTTCCATTGGCACCTTACCGAGGATCAGGGTTGGCGTCTGGAGATAAAGAAATACCCGTTGCTGACAGAGAAAGGACAGTGGAGGAAAGAGACCGTCATAGGCTCTTTGGCTTCTGGAATCTACGATGGAAAGCCCTACGGAGGGTATTACACACAGGAACAGGTCCGTGATCTTGTGGAATATGCCGCGCAAAGGTATGTCACCATCATCCCGGAGATAGAGATGCCAGGACACGCTCTCGCGGCAATAGCATGCTATCCATCACTCAGTTGCGGGCTGGACAGCACATACGAGACGGCCACACGGTGGGGAGTGTTCCGTCAGGTATATTGCCCCAAAGAAGAGACTTTTGAGTTTCTTCAGGACGTGTTGGATGAGGTCATGGATTTGTTCCCGTCAAAGCTGATACACATCGGAGGGGATGAATGTCCCAAGGCAAGCTGGAAAGAATGTCCACATTGCCAGGCTCTGATAAAGCGCCTTGGACTCAAGGACGAGTTTGAGTTGCAGAGCTGGTTCATCCAAAGGATCGGGAAATATGTGAACTCAAAGGGACGGGAGATCATCGGATGGGACGAGATTCTTCAAGGCGGACTTGCTCCCGGAGCGAAAGTGATGTCATGGCTGGGAGAGGAAGGTGGAGTCAAGGCCGCCAGAATGCACCATGAGGCGGTGATGGCGCCACATCCGAAATACTATCTGGACTATTGGCAGGGAGACCCGGACAGCGAGCATCTTGCCATGGGCGGACCGACAATGCTGAGAACAGTGTATGACTACGATCCGGTTCCGGAAGTCCTCACAAATGACGAGGGCAGGTACGTAACAGGAGTGGAGGGCTGCGTCTGGACTGAATATATGCCGACTCCAGAAAGGGTGGAATACATGGCGTGGCCAAGGATGTGCGCGATCGCGGAAAGCGGCTGGAGCGAGGCTGACAAAGACTGGGACTTCTTCACCAGACGGCTCGAACATCATTTCAGGGTACTCGACTTGCTGGGTGTCAAGGCTTGCCGGAACTTTTTCTGTCCATACATAGAATTTCATCCGGACACCGCACACGACAAAGTGGTCACAATCAGCGCCGACCTTCCTGACTCCGAGATCCGGTACACGCTTGATGGAAGCGAGCCGGGGCCACAGTCGCCGCTGTACTCCGTACCATTTGTGATCAACAGATCCCAGACAGTAAAAGCCGTCCTTGTCAGGGACGGGAGAATCATGGGGGAATCAAAGACCAAGAAATATTAATAAAATTTGATGATCATGACATTAAGACTCACCGAGCAGCCGTCGCTGCATGACAATCTTGAGAAAAAAAGCGTGGCCGAGCTGCTGCGTGAAATCAATGAGGAGGACAAGAAGGTTCCTCTTGCGATCGAAAAGGTGCTTCCTGACCTTGAGAGACTGGTAAGCGCGATAGAGCGCCAGATCAGGAACGGAGGCCGGATGTTCTACTGCGGAGCCGGCACCGGAGGCAAGCTGGCCGTCCTGGACATGCTGGAGATTCCGAACACCTACGGAGTGTCTCCGGAAATGATACAATGTGTTCTTGCCGGAGGTGTGGAGAATCTGGTGCTTGATCTTGAGGAGAAGGAAGACGATGTGGAGGAAGGTTGGAAGACCCTTCTTGAAAAGAACATCTCTCCGGCGGACATTGTCGTGGGAATCTCGGCCAGCGGGAACACACCGTATGTGTTGGCGACACTGAAAGCATGTCACGAGCATGGAATCCCGACAGGCTCGTTCGTGAACAATCCAGGTTCCCCCATCTCAAAATACGCTGACTATCCGGTGGAGGTGCTCACTGGCCCGGAATTCATCACCGGGAGCACCAGAATGAAGTCCGGAACCTCTCAGAAACTTATCTGTGACATGATCAGTACGACCGTGATGTGTCGGCTCGGACGTGTCGAGGGCAACAGGATGATTCACGCGCATCTGATCAACAACAAGGTTGTGGACAGGCTAACCCGCACGATGGTCGAGCGTAATCCATCATTGGAATATGACACCTGCGAGACCGCGATCAGAAAATACGGAGGGCTTACGGAAGCGGAAGCCGGGCTACTCAAGGCAGGAATCCTGAAGAAAGAACCAACGGAAGTCAATTAACATATGGAATACAGCATAATGATTTCATTCTTAATCACAGCTCTGTTTGTCAGCGGAGGATGCGACAAGTCCGAAAATGAGAAGGACGATGTCAACGCTTTCAAAGGAGTGGTGATCAACGAGATAGCCGCCCATGACCAGACAACAGATGCTGAATCATGGGTGGAGATCCTCAACACAGGAGCGGAAAGTGTCGATGTCTCAGGGTTGGGGTTGTTCCTGACCGATCAGTACTTTTCCTGCAAATGCCTCTACACCGCCCCGGCAGGCACAGTGCTGGAGTCTGGAGAGAGACTTGTGCTGTCAACGGAAAACGGGACACTGGTCACAGGGATCGCCTCGGATTCGGAGTTCGAGTTGAAACTCGCCAGAAAAGCATCAGGGAAAGCGGTTGATGGTTTCGTAAGGAGCGAAGCGTTCGGGAGTCCAAAGGTCCAGACCGACAGAGGAAGCTACCAGAGAATCCCGGACGGAGGAACGCGGTGGAGGAATCTTACATATTCAAGCAAAGCCACGGAGAATGTCCTTTTCGATCTGGAACAGACACGTCATTTCGCTTTTTGGGCATGGAAGGCGCATCTGCCAAGCCTTATGGCCGATGACCATGCGATGATGAAGACTCTGAAAGCCAAAGGTTATGACCATATAATCCTGAACTACGCGGCTTTCCATCCGTCCTCAAGGAAGACCACAACAGAGTTCATCGAGGCCGCGGAACGGCTCGGAATCACAGTACACGCATGGATCCAATGCTTCCACAATTCCTCTGGATGGATCAACCCGATTGACGATGAGAACAATCGGTACAAGGATGAAATCTTCGAGGAAATCTCCGGAAACGCCAAAGAATATATTGAGGATTACGGAGTGAAAGGCATTCATCTGGACTACATACGGTTCGGCGGAACCGCCTACAAACACAATCCTTCAGCCGAGGTGAACGCTGTGGGAGCCGTGACCAGATGCTGCCGGGAACTGCGTGAGCTGTGCGACAGTTATGACGAGGGTCTTGTCACATCAGCGGCCCTGATGCCTGACGACAACGAATCGCACTACTACTATGGACAGGATCAGAATGAGATGGGAAAATACATTCACATCCTCATGCCGATGATCTACCGGTACTCCTACGGCTACAATGACGAGGCCTGCCGCAGGGCGGCAAAAAAATTCGCCGACAACACCGGCGGCGCCGAATGCTGGGCGGGATTGACCACCTATAAAGGAGATGACAGCAAGGTTTACCCAATGGACGAGGATGGGATCCTTAAGGACTGTGAAGTCTTCAGAGGCAGTGGAGCCAAAGGACTTGTACTCTTCCGCTACGGCCTTGGCAAATTCCCTGACCTTAATGAGTTTTTTAACAAATAACACTAATAATCAAAGCATTATGAAAAAGATTTGGATTTACATGATTTCCTTGGCCATCTTCGCGGGGCTGTTTTCAGCCTGCAAGAAGGACAGCAAGGACAATGAGCCTGACGTGAAGCCGGTCGCGACCGTCTCACAACAGGATCTGACCGGCGCTTTCGCGTCATTGTATTCGGAATGGGAGAAAACCACGACCATCCCGTCCTCGCTCGATGTGGCAGGCAAGAGCCTGACCCAGCCTCAATACCAGCAGGCACTCTGCGCTTTGGTCGTGAACCTCACTTCCGGCAAGACCTCCGGAGACATCGACGTGCTTAACTACAAGCCAGCCGATCATCCTGAAAGGGACAGCTACGACGCGGAGACAATCGCAGTCACCGGTGAGGAAAGCGTCGCGACAGTCGCAACAAAGATGCTGCAGGCCATGAAAGAGAAAGGACAGGTTCCCAACCAGACCCTGTTCACCAGAAACGGCCAGGCCATCGCCTTCTCAACCAACCGTGCGACCGTGACTCTCGCAAGGACGGTGGCAGCCTACAAGAACGACGGAAAGCTTCCGTCCTCCGTGTCCACTGAATATCTCTCCGCCTCTGCCACGCTCAGGGGATTCGCCGAGCAGCTTGTGTCATACCTTGACGTGTGGCAAAAGACCGTCGGAACGGTCAGCGCAGACGGCAGTCACTGCTCCGACAACAACAGCGCATGGGAGAACGTGCACTTCATCCCGATTCCTTACAGCGGAGGCTACTCTGACGGAAAGGATCAGTACGACCCTAAGTACCAGCCGTACCACACGATCACTGTGGCCGGCACTGAATATACAGCCGCGCAGTGTTTCGTGATCGCCGCCAAAGGGTTCCTTGATCTTGTGACCAAGGAAGGATCAGCCATGAAGCAGACAGAAAGGAACACTCCTGTCCACAATCTTGGAAACGGGAAAGGTCTCAGCGAAAAGATTCCGCTCGCGGACGAATGGGCGACATGGGGATCATATCCTTGGTACGAGAAATCCGATGAGCCTTGCGGGGTCATCAACTTCTCGGACAATGTGCCTTGTGACCTTGGCTTCATGGTCAGAACTCTTCCTTGGTTCCTGAAGAGAGCCCAGGACCTGGGTTGCATCGGCAACTTCCTGAACTACGACGAGGATCCTGACGGCTCGCTCGTCATGCCTCCTTACCGCGGAATCATCTCCCCGATGAGGACGTTCCTCATCATGTGCAGATTCTACAAGCATCTGCTGGACAACGGAATCACAGAGAATGTCTATGACGCAGTGAAGGACATCAAACTTGACTACGACTTCTACGGAATCGAAATGCCAGACATCGAACTCAATACCAAGGAGGTGACGGCAAAGGCCGAAGGAGAGACGGTTGAGGCTCAGTTTGTCGCCAAGAAAGCATGGACAGCCACCGCAGACGCTGACTGGATCACCGTAAGCCCGGCTTCCGGCGAGACCGCATCTCCGGCAAAGATCCAGATCACGGTCAAGGCCAACACCGGCGAGGCCCGGGAAGGTTCCGTCACCATCAAGGGAGGAAATGTCAAGGACGGTCTTGCCGTCAAGGTGAAACAGGCGGCCTATGTCCCTCCGACAGGAACTACAATCAAGGATTTCGCGGAACAATACGTGACACTGATCGACATCTGGGAAAAGACCACCGGAACCATCAACATGATAACAGGAGAGACTCCGGCGGAGACAGGAAGTGAGTACGAAGAGTTCAACGTTCAGAACGCCCACTATATTCCTTCCACCACCAAGATAACGGTAGGTGGCAAGGACTACAACACCGCCGACGTCTTTGAGCTTGCGATGAGGTGTCACCTTCTGCTCAGGGGCTATGACGGAAACCAGACTGGTAAGAACGGTGCGGGAAACATCCCGCAGATCAGCGTCCCGGTAAAGATGTCCGAGACAGAATTGCCTCAGACACATGATTTCACGTGGGGAAGCAGCCCTTACAATGAGACAAAGAACAACGGCGGACATCTTGTTATGGGTTCCGACGAGAACGGGAAGCACTGCCAGGTAAAGATTGACTGGCTTGACAATTTCGCTATGAGAAATGTCAATTTCGCATTCGGCAACGATAACGCGATCTCCAATCTCAGCGGTTATGTCGGCAGGCTTGACGGCTATTATGGATGTGCCTGCTCGATGAGGGCGCTGATCACCTACGCTTTCTTTTTCAAGTACATGCTTGACAACAAACTGGAAGACGCCAAAGGCATAAGCGCCGACCAGATTTTCAGAACCGAGCTGTTCGGAGACGAGAAATAGTTTATTCCTCCGGGCATAGGAGCCTGACCGCTCCTATGCCTGCCAATCAAACACATAAACAATGAAAAAGACTCTTATTCAGGCGCTTTTCTGCCTTGTCACTCTTATGTGCGGTGCCTGCACAGGGCAAAGCAAGGATGACAGCGGAAAGGACACACCCAAGGAATTCATACCGACATCATGGAACGGGGAGTTCCTGAAAGCCATCTCAGACGCCTATGAAACCTTCTCCGAGACGGACGAGATGCCAGTTTCCGTCAATGTGGAAGGCATCACATACTCACAAGCCAAGTATTTCTCCGCCGCATGCGGCATCCTGGATTTGATAGAGGCTTATCCCGACACCTGGCAGGAGAGACCGGATGTGGAGATCCCGAAATATTCAGCGGGCGGTGTCATGCAGTGGAACACTTTCGAACAGGATGAGATCTCCCTCGACGCGGTGAAATGGATGATCGGGAGAATGCGGGAATATGCCTCCGGCAAGGGGATGTACCCGAACTATTGCAGTTTCGGCACAAGGACATGGAAAGACGACAGAAGCGGAGACTCCACGGTGGAACTCAACTACAAGTCTGACAAAGAGGAATATGTCGGGAATATTGTCTTTCGTCAGGCTCTGGTGGTCATGAGCAGGATCATGAACCACTACAAAAACAACCTGATGCTTCCAGAGAAGACATCCTCGTGGTGGTCGGGCTTTCTTGGAAGCACCTCTAACTGTCCTGTTGACGACCCGCTCGTCTTGTCCACCATGAAAGAGGCGATCTCCGGCAAGGTAACGGCCAGGGAAAAAGCCGAAGCCATATTCACTTATGCCAGAGATAATTGGACTTGGGAAGACTATTACAACACCAAAAAGGGGGCAGTCGGAACCATCAACGCCAAAGGAGGCAACTGTTGCGACATGGCCCACGCGATCATCGCTATGAGCCGCGCCGCAGGTCTGCCGGCAAGGTATATTCATGGTCAATGCTATTTCTCCAAATCTGTCATCGGACATGTCATTCCTGAGATTTTCGTGGACGGGGAATGGTTCATCTGTGATGCCACCAACAAGAACTCGGCTTTCGGACGCCCTGTCTGGAAAGGCATGCAGACATTCAATGGACTGTACAACGAACTGCCATTCTAATCACACGGATTAATCAGACAATGAATAATAGATACGCTCTGCCCTTGGCGATAATCGGGCTGATGTTCTTCATCGTGGGATTCGCCATCGGGATAAACAGTTACCTGGTTCCGCTGTTGCAGTCCACCCTGGAGGTGTCCTCGGGAGAATCCTACATGCTTATAGCCTCTACCTTCTGCGCCTTCATGTTCTTCAGTTATCCGGCCGCCAAGGTCATCGGAAAGATCGGCTACAAGAAGACAATGTCCCTGTCGTTCTTTCTGTTCGCCCTTGCCTTCATTCTTTTCTTACCCTCGGCCAAAACAGGCAGCCTTTGGTTGTTCCTCTTCGCTTCGTTCCTCAGCGGCATAGCGAACACTGTCCTTCAAGCGGCAATCAACCCTTATGTGACAATCCTCGGGCCAATGGAGAGCGGAGCGCGTAGAATGAGTTTAATGGGGATATGCAATTCGCTCGCTTGGGCCGCGGCACCGGTGTTTCTGGCGACAGTGATCGGCAAGAACCTGGATGAGGCGGTTTTGACGGATGTTACAAAACCATTCCAGATCATCATCGGAATATTCCTTGCACTTGGTGTTCTGGTCATCTTCGCGCCTCTGGAGGAGGTGAAGGCGGCCGGAGAGGACGAGGATGACGCGGCTGACTGTCCTTATGCTGCGGGAAAGACATCCGTCTGGCAGTTCCCGCATCTGATTCTTGGCGCAGTGGCGATGTTTTTCTACACCGGGGTCGAGACTCTGGCTCTTTCGTCGGTGGTCGATTACGCCAACTATCTTCACCTTCCGGATCCGCAGGTCTATGCCCTTTGGCCAAGCATCGGGATGGCCGTCGGCTATGTTCTTGGAATTTTGTTCATCCCTAAGTTCGTCTCCCAGGTCCAGGCGCTCAGAATCTGCTGCTGGGTCGCTGTCTCGGGATCGCTACTGATTGTCCTGACCCCTCCGAATGTCTCCATCTGGTGCGTGGCCTTCATTGCACTGGCATGCTCCCTGATGAACCCCGCCATCTGGCCACTCGCTATCACCGACCTTGGGCGTTTCACCAAAGTCGGATCGTCTCTTGTGGTGGCCTCATTCGGAGGAGGAGCTTTGATTCCTCTCATCTTCGGCTTCCTTAAAGACGGCATCGGCAATCAGGCCGCCTATTGGATTTGTCTGCCTTGTTATCTGTTTATATTCTACTATGCCTACATCGGCTACAAAATCAGAAAATAACTAAGGAACATGAAAAAAATAAGTTGCTTCAGATTAAGAAGCTGTTTTGAATTGTTTGTTTGAAGGTTTGAGAGTGAAAAACTTCAGTTTCGACCGCTTCTTCCAAGGAAGATAGCGGTGCTATCTGACTGAAGAAGCGGGAAGAAAATGAAGATTTTTCACCTCAAAGAACATTTCAAACAATTCAAAACAGCTTCTAAGAGAAGATTTTCGAGGATAGATTTTTTTTTGAAGAAGGAGTGTACCGGTGGCACATGACTGATGAGAAAAAAAATCTAGACCGAAAAGATTCCTTAAGATGATGCAGGTTATTTTTTGAATGTTACTAAATCATAAGAAATATCATGATACTTATAGCGGATTCAGGATCCACAAAAACCGACTGGGCGTGCACAAGTGAGAACGGAGGGAATGTCATTCGTTTCAAGAGCCTTGGCTACAATCCGAATTACATCTCAGGAGAGGAAATCCGGAATGACATCCTCGCCAACCTGCCCGCCGGATTCCCTGTCAAAGACGTAAAGGAAGTCTATTTCTACGGGGCAGGAGTCAGCGAACTTGAGTACGGATTCATGCAGGATGTACTCAAGAGCGTGTTCGTGGCTGCAGAGACAGTGTTCGTCGCAATGGATCTGCTCGGGGCCGCCAGAGCGCTTCTCGGTCAAGAGTCCGGATTCGCTGCCATCCTCGGGACAGGTTGTAACACCTGCTTGTACAACGGTGAGGAAGTGACACTCAACATCGACTCCCTTGGTTTCATTCTTGGGGACGAAGGCAGTGGCGGCTACATAGGAAAAACCCTGCTGAGGGACTACATGAGGGGGAATATGCCTCCGGAAGTATTTGCGGAGGTCAAACCCATGGTAGGCAAGTCAGTGGACGAAATCATCGAGCAGGTTTACCAGAAGCCGAAAGCCAATCGTTACTGTGCCCAGTTCTGCAAATGGGTCGGAGATCACCGGCACTCGCATCCCTATTACCACGACCTCATGTTAGGAGCGTTCCGTGATTTTTTCAGAAATATAGTGAGTCTCTACCCTGACTACAGAAAGTACAAGTTCAACTGTGTGGGTTCAGTGGCATTTCACTATTCTGATCTACTAGGCCAGACCGCGGAGGAATTCGGAATGAAGATGGGCGACATCATCAAAGCTCCAATCGATGGTCTGATAGAGTTCCACAAACCACAGGCACGGTGATGTGCCTCTGGTACGGCTTTGTCAAGTGCTTACGTGGCTGACCCTATCTTCGAAAGCGAGGGTCAGCCACGCAAATATGCCCTCATCCCTCTCAAAGCCACTCATCCGTGTCTGGGAAATGGCCAGTCGCCGAGCTTGCCGAAGCGACCAGACAAATCTGAGGATGGGATATATACAAAAAAATGAGCGTCGACGCATCGCGCGTGGACTCTCACTCTAACCACATAATTAATAACACTAAAACTAATAACCAATAGGTTGATCGGGGAGAGAACCTCCTTGCTCAACCCGAGTACAAAGGTACAGCTTTTTTTGATACTTGCAAACATTTTTTAATATTTTTTTGCAAAAATTTACGAATATACAGACTTAACCGTTTTATTTCCAACCCTATAAACAATAAGGGAAATTTTAATCAGTTTTAATAGACACATGATACACGGCATGAAATGCACATCGCACTTAAAATCTCACAATCTAAAACGTTTCTCCTTACGATTCGTAACCAGAATGTAACATATCTTACATTCCGACACAGGCTAAAGTGGCGACACTGATACGGACAGGAGGCGGAAAAACCGTCCGCAACGCCTTCTGGCAGGAACGAAGCGTCGCCCCGGTCGTGAAAACATCATCCACAAGAAGGATGTGTGAATATTCAGGGAAGGCTCTCATTCGCCTGACCTGAAACGCCCCAGTCACATTGCGGGCCTTTCCCTCAACCGAGAGTTTTGTCTGTGTACGGGTTCTGCGGGATCGGTAAAGGATGTCGGTGCGCATCTCCGCCCCGAGAAAACTTGCCAGAACCTCGGCTATGATCTCAGCTTGATTATGTCCTCGGGACCAAAGCCGGGTCCAATGCAAGGGCACAGGAATCACGGCTCCCACATCTGAGTAAATCGGTGACGCGGCCATCTCACGGCCCAGCATCGAGGCGAAATAACGGCCGGCGGCATAGTCGGAATGATATTTCAGCCTCTGGGTGATCAGCCTGTAGCCTGTCTGGGAGCGGTAAAAGAACAGGGCGGTGGCGTAGGAATATTCCTCAAAAACGCCGGTCGCGTCCAGATCGAGCTGAATCAAGGAGTTGAACCTGTCGGCAAGTTGGTTGTGCGGCATATTCGAGAAATATGTCCTGGGCATGTCGGCAAGGCATCCGATGCAAAGATGGCGCTCGTGCAGGGCAAGAGGTCGTCCGCAGACAATGCACTCGCGGGGCATGATGAGGTCACCAAGGGCGGTGAGAGCATCATTAAAGGTAACGTTTCTTATCATAGTTTACAGTTCATGTTCCGCAATTATAGGGAACAAAAACGTAAATTTTGATAAGAAACATAAAAAGTTCGGGTTTTACCCCCTATTCAAGTCGCTTCGACAGGCTCGGCGACCACGAAAAGCGGTCATCGGTACTGAGTGAACAGCCATTCGGTCGCTGAGCCTGTCGAAGCGACTTTACCTACAAAGAAACTTCATCAATCACGACCAAGAGTCTTGACCGGATTCTCGGTGGCGGCGGCGTAGGTCTGGCCGACAACGGAGAGGAACGAAATCAGGAGTGAGATCAAGGCTGCGAGGACAATCGCCCACCAAGGGTAAGTGATCTTCGTGTAGAATCCTTGGAGATAATAGGTTATGCCCCATACCGCGAACGGGGCGGCAAGCACGACAGCGACAGCGCTCATGATCATGAACGACTTGGACAATGTCCATACGGCCGAGCTGACTTCCGCGCCGAAAACCTTGCGGACAGCGATCTGGCGGCTCTGCTGCTCTGTAAAGTAGAGAGACATCGCGAAAAGACCGAGAGCGGAGATCAGGATGGCCATGACCATGAAAGAAATCACAAGCAGCATAGTGTTCTTGGTTCCATTCAAGTCATCGACCAATTTCTCGTCCAGATAGTAAGCATACATCTCCAAAGGAACGCCCGTGGTCTCCTTCGCGAACTCTCTGCATACATTCTTGACCGCAGCCATAGCCTCGGCACGGTCACCGGTTATCTTAAGAAGCTGAATGAAAGCATAGTCATAATTCTCGTCTATGATCCTTATAGAGTTTCGCTCATTCTCCATCGGTTCGAACAGTGCATTGTTGGCGCGGAAATCCGGGATGATGCCACAGATTTCATATTCACCTTTCGTGTAGCTTCCACCAACGTAAGGATGTTCCGCCGTCACGCCAAGACTCCTCTTGGAGGTCTCCGTCAGAAGCACTTTTGGCGAGGAAATTTCGCTGTACTTCTCCAAGACCTTGATTCCCAAGATCCTGAGCGAAGTCGTATCCAACTGGGCCATACGCATCCAACCGATTATCTGATTGTTCTCGTCGTGAAGACCGTTAGCTCCGCAGGATATTGGAGAAGTAATTCCAAGTCCCGCGTCAACCACCTGAGGCAGAGCCTTCAATCTGTTGCGAAGCGCATCCTGAGGTCCTCTCCTATAACCCACATCCTGGGAAGAGACCTGAATGACATCCTTTGTCTCGTAACCTACAGGCAGGTTTACCAGATAGCTGACTTGTGCCGACATCGTGATCGCCATAGCGATAAGGATGGTGCTGAACACGGTCTGAAGAACGATAAACACCTTGCCGAAAATCATCTTGTTCTTGAAACGGAACTCCCCTTTCACGACATCAATCGGCTTGAACTGCGAGACAAGCAGCGCTGGAAGCAGCGCCGAGATCACAGAGATGACAACCAACGCCAAAACGGCCCAAAGTACTGTGGTCAAGTCAGGAGTCAGCACAATGTCGGCGCTCAAAATCCTGTCAAAGAGCGGTTTGAATGAATATGCCAGCAGACAGCCCACTGCGAAACACCCGACCGTGAAGGCGAATGACTCGGCGATGTACCTCGCCACTATATTCCTTGAGCTTTCGCCAAGCAACCGTCTGGTGGCCATTTCCTTGGCGCGCTTTCCCGTCTGCGCGACAGTCAGATTGATGTAATTGAATATGGCGGAAATCAGCAGCACCAGAGCCACAATGAATAGTAACCCAACCTGTTTTTTGTCACCCGTTCTTATGCAACAATAGGACTCCAAATCCGAAAAATAGACCTTGTCAAGTCTCGTCACGCTTGCTCCCCACAAAAAGGCGTTGTTGTAATTGTCAGCCTTATAGAAATTCCAGTACCCGAGATACTTTTTAAGAAGATCATCACGCACCTTTTCCACATCAGTTCCTTCGTCAAGCCGGACAATCGGAATAGTGTTGCCGAAATTGTCCATCCACGCAAACCGCCTCTGAGCACGTTTGATGCTTGTGAACATATCGCAATGTTCGAACACATCGACAGGCCCAAAATCCTCAACGACCCCGACAACTGTCCACTTACTCTTATCGACGCTTAATGTCCTGCCAATAGGATCCTCATTTCCAAACACTTTCTTGGCGAACGACTCGGACAGTATCACCTCGTCCTCATTCTCCAGAACATTGTCCTTAGGACAACCTGTAAGGCGATAGTCAAAGAACTTGAAAAAATTCGTGTCAACCGAAATCTCCGCCGCCTGATAATAGTCATCGCCGACCATAACATCAGCAGTTCCCCCATAGCTGATTCTATTCCACGCCTTGATCTCCGGAACGGACGGGAAAAACTCCTCGGATGTTCCAAGCGTCATTCCGAAAGAATTCCCATCCCCGATGACATACAGCTGCCTTGAAAGCGGTTGCTTCGCCCCGACACTGAACTCCGTCCTGGCATACGAAGCCAGCAGGATGACAAATCCCAACGCCACCGAAAGTCCGAAAACCTCAATGAAGGTGTAAAGCTTGTTCCTCGACAGGAACTTCAGATACGTGCTTGACATATTATCTCCAATAATTAATCTCAAAAACAGCTTCTCATTTTCCGGCAAACCCTCGGCAACTTATCGCCGTCTCTTCCCAGAAACGACACTTTCGCCGAACAGAGTTCATGCCAAACCATACAACTAATTATTTGTTAATATTTTAGCGATTAACCATTTTTCTAAAAGTGTAAAGAAATTTAACACCCACTGTAAAGAAACTTTACACTTTCACCAGTCACTTCAACAATCTCAGTGACCACAAACTCAGTCGTAAACCAGATTTTCCAATCAGAGAGTTTTGTACTCCAGAAAGGTCTCAACTGCCCAAAATCCACGATTCAAGGCGTTGGTACACCAGATGGCCTTTTCCTGTACAAAACCCACGATTCAAGGCAATTGGTACACCAAAATGCCTTTTCATGTACCAACTCCAATCATCAAATTAAAAAACGAACAAAGTTCTTGATTATTATCAAAATGAATATTAACTTTGCGATGTTGTAAATGAGGATAGTAAAAAAGCAAGCATTCTTTCCCTAAAGGGAATGCTTGCTTTTTTGAATTTTACCGAGGGGGTACATTCAAGAAGGCCCGATTGTTTTCTCAACTATCCCAACAAGTTTTACAACATGAAAACAAATCAGCGCTTTTTGATAGTCGCCATTGAAGTGGAGGTTATCAGACTTGTCAAGGTACGAGCCTACAAGCGAGTACGTTTCGGCAAGGTTGAAAGGGTGAGAAGCCACCATCGAAGTTATTAGGGTAACTCCATAGCGCAATTCCACTCTGGGCCGTCAGGCCATCTGCTTCACCCCTCGGTTTTTATAATACTTAACAACATTATAAATCACATCAATATGTTGATAGACTAATAATACGTCGAATGCGGAAGATTGAGGCTGAGCTGTGAGTCGGATTCTGAACGGGATTTCTCGTAGGCGATGGTGGTGTCGAGATCCGGATTGATCATCAGATCCAGATTCCAGATCATGAGGCGGTCACCGGTCACGACTTCCTTGAAACAGTCAGTTATGCCGACAATGGCTGGAATGCCGATGCCTTTAGCAAGGACACAGACCTGACCGTCAATGTCTTCCTCTTGAGTGACAATTCCTACCACGTTGCGGAAATCAATCAGCGTGGAGTCTGACAGCGACAACCGCTCGGCAACAAGGACGCTGCCGGGCGGAATGTCCTCGAACGGATTCCTTTGCCCGCAGTCCTTGACCACGAACGCACGGCCTTTCGCAAAGCCACGGACACCCGTTCCACGCACTGTCATATTCCTAATACATATCTTGCCGGCAGACAATCACCAGTGGCACCGATCATATTCAAAAGTAATTGTCCGCCGACGAAAAAATCTAATTCCTCTCCTTTGTCAGGTCCCAAGCGGCGCCGGGAGCGAAGACAGACTCCACAAGCTGATCGTAGAACATTCCCCTCTTCGCAAGGTCGAGCACATTGAAGCGGAAACGCATCAACTGGACCTTCGGGAACATATTCTTGAGCATCTCGCGGGTCACGCCGATCATCGAAGGATCGTACGGCGCGCCGGCCTTCTTCATCAGATCCTGCATCTTGGCGAATGAATATACCTGACCCTGAAGCTTCTTCTTGAGTTCCGGCCAGCCTTCCTTCACCTTCGTCAGCTGGACACGTACGGTCTCCGCATCGTCATATTTCTTGGTGATCTCAGTGTAGCCAAGCTCCGGCGCAGGGAAATTCTTGAATATCTCAAGCGCCCTCTTCTGCTCCTGCTCAAGCGTAGGCCAAGCCTTGACGCAAGCGTCAACATCAATCTTGGAGAGGTCCATCTTGAACAGCTCATCGAACACGGCGCACATCGTCAGCGTGCCGATGGCCACCTGAAATCCGTGAGACTGAAGCTTGCCGTTGAAACGATGATGTGTCATGTCAAGAATATGGCTGAACAAGTGATCGCAGCAAGAAGCAGGACGGCTGGACTGTGCGGCCTGCATCGCTATTCCACTGAGAGTCAAGCCCTCGAACAGATCGGCAACGGCCTGTTTGTCACCCTTGGCCACACCCTCCGGGTCAGCCAGAAGGTCATCAAGACAGTCCTGAAGCACGTGCCAGGCATCCGGCTTGATCGGTTCCGTGCCCATCAGGTCGGCGATCATCCACTCGGCTCCGGCAGGAACCTTTGCGGCAAGATCGGCGTAACCGGCGGCGGTCATCACCTTCGGGGCAGAGGCGATCACGTCAATGTCCGCGATGATCACCTTTGGAGCCGGGCAGGAGAATGTCTGCTTGGAGTTATGGTAGGAAATCGAGGCACCGAACGACGAGAAACCGTCCACGGAAGCCGCCGTCGGCAATGTCAGATAAGACTGGCCGTAGTGGTGCGAGGCAAGTTTGCAAAGGTCGTTGATGACTCCTGAGCCCACGGATATGGTGACATATTCAGCCTCGGAAGACGGTCTGAACGCCTTCTCCGCATCCGGTTCCACATATTCAGGATCATTCTCGATAGCCTTGGCGGCGGAGAAGTCTCCGGCGATGATGTGGTCAACCATATCGACGTACCTCCAGTCGGCGTGGAACTCCTTCGTCTCGATGACATATTTATCCGTGTGGACACCCGCGGCCACAAACTCATCGTACACCTTCTGGCCAAGAACCTTCCAAGTGTTAAGGTCTGCCACCACAACGGCAGCCTTGCTTTCAGGGAACCACTTCTTGAACTCCTCGGGAGCCAGTGAGCTGACTCCGCAGCCCATCTCGAACACCTTGGTGTCGGTGGCGACAGTCAAGGCTTTGGCAATTCTTTCTTTTGAATTCATTATCAATGTTTTAAGTAATTCTAAATAACACGCAGCACATTTGCCAAATACATAGTGGCTGGATGTCCGCGGATCGGCAAAGGTTCTATTGTCGGCATAAAGTTACAAAAAATCTTTCGTATCTTAGCGACTATGAAAAAGTACATCTCAACCCTATTGGCCCTGCTGGCCGTTCCGATGATGATGGCGGCGCAGGAAAAAAGTCTCCACCAACTCCAGCAGGAGTTCGTGGATCTGAGGCTCGGAATGTTCGTTCACTTCGGCCTCCCGACCTACCAGACAGCCGACTGGACCGATCCCGACCTCAGCCCCGAAGTGTTCAATCCGATCAAACTGGACACCGACCAATGGGTCAAGGCCGCCCAAAGCGCAGGGATGAAATTCATCTGCGTCTCGGTCAAGCACCACAGCGGATTCTGCCTCTGGGACACAAAGACCACGGACTACAGCGTGATGAGTTCGCCTCTGCACCGGGATGTCCTGCGGGAACTGGTCAATTCCGTCCGGAAGGCCGGAATGCAGATAATGTTCCACTTCTCGATCCTTGACACCCATCACCGCATCCGCCCGACCCTGCCGTACACTCCGGAGAAGATCAACCTCCTCAAAAGCCAGGTCCGCGAGCTTCTGACTGAATATGGTCCCGTCAACACCATAATGTTCGACGGGTGGGATGCCCCGTGGGGCAGGATTTCATATTCAGATGTCTCATTCCCGGAGTTTTATCACCTCATCAAGAGCATCCAGCCGAACTGTCTGGTGATGGATCTGAACGGGGCGAAATACCCTTCCGAGGCTCTGTTCTATTCCGACATCCGCTGCTACGAGCAGGGCGCCGGCCAGAAGATCTCCCCGGAGACCAACCAGCTCCCGGCGATGGCCTGCTACCCTTTGCAGAAGACCTGGTTCTGGAAGACCGAGTTCCCGGGCTCGCCCCTGAAGGATGTTGACAAGATCGTGGCCGAGAACATCATCCCGTACAACAACGCCTACTGCACCTACATCCTGAACTCCGCCCCGAACCGCGACGGCCTGATGGATCAGAACTGCATCGATGCCCTGAAACGCATCGGCAAGATCTGGAAGAACACCGGCCACATCGTGGACGTGGCCGAGACAATGGAGCCGATCACCGACATCAACATCGCCATCGGCAAGCCGTGCGACTCATCCTGGTCCGACGACATGGACATCATGGACTTCGCCAACGACGACAACTTCCGCACCTACTGGGTCTCCAGCCCCGAAGTCAAGGAGCCGTTCTGGAAAGTAGAGCTCGACCCAGGCAGCCTGATAGACATGGTAGTGATGACCGAACCAAAGCCCGGCGTGATGCAGGAATATGTCATTGAATATCTCCACAAAGGTTCCTGGCATCCGGTCTTCAGCGGCACCACACCGACTCAAAGCCGCGTGAAGGTACACCGTTTCTACAAAGTCTACGCCGACGCCGTCCGCGTCCGTTTCACCAAATGGACCGGTCTCCTCTCCCTCGCCGAATTCGGAGTCTACACCCCGTACGGGCAGTAAGGCCAGCCGAAGTGACCTCCACCAAAGCACCGTGGCAGCCAACCACCTGATAATCAACAATAAAAGCAATCGTCTTCAGCTAGTTACACCTGAAGACGATTGCTTTATTAACTATTAATCAGTCAGTTACCCACCACAAGATATTTCCGTTAGAATCTGTACCCGATGCCGAAAACCCATGCATAATTGCTTAGGGCGCTATCTGAATACGAAATCTGCGACCAGTCGTCACCGACGTAGATCGAATACCTCTTATAGTCAACTCCGATTCCTACCCTGAAGAAATGGCCGCATCCGGAATCAGGAAACCCACGCGGCATATCTTTCATAGAACTTGAATAATCAGATATCAAGCCACCCTTCAAATCAATGAACGGGCTCACAGTTTTGTTCAAAAAACTGTACCTCAACTGGATAAAGGTCGGTACCAAAAAGGAATTAACATCCGAAAGAGAGTGGAATTTCTGGTTCTTTATCCCGATTCCCACCCCGGCGAACAACCCGGGAAGAATATTGTACCCCGATGACACGTTCACATATTCTCCGGCAAAACCGTCTTTGAAAAGGACTCCGGCCTCAACGTTTCCGGCGAAGCCGCGGGTGAAACTCGGATTCCGGACCTCCTGCCCGAACGCCGCGACAGAGACCATCATCGCCATCACAGCAACAAATAAATGTTTCATTATGTAAAGTTTTTATTTTTGTAAATGAACTCAAATACTGTGCCACGAACCTCTCCCGTACCAAGTCTGTAGAATCATCTGTCCGGAGAGATCCGGCAACCCCTGCGAGCAATTCGGGCGTTTCGGCGCACGAGAGGTAACAGGAGGAGGCTCTCGTGAGCGAAACAGGAGCTATGGCGCACGAGAGGTAACAGAAGGCCGCTCTCGTGAGCGAAACAGGAGCTATGGCGCACGAGAGGTAACAGAAGGCCGCTCTCGTGAGCGAAACAGGCGCTATGGCGCACGGGAGGTAACAGGAGGCCGCTCTCGTGAGCGAAACAGGCGCTATGACGCACGAGAGGTAACAGGAGGCCGCTCTCGTGAGCAAAACAGGCGCTATGGCGCACGGGAGGTAACAAGAGGCCGCTCTCGTGAGCGAAACAGGCGCTATGACGCACGAGGGGTAACAGGAGGCCGCTCTCGTGAGCGAAACAGGCACTATGACGCACGGGAGGTAACAGGCATCATAGATGACGGGAGGCTTACTGGAAGAGTTCCTTCTCTAAGCTTTTTTCCAAGATTTAGAACTTATAAAAAGCACCCACTGTCACCGAGTTCTTTCCAAGCCCGGCCACGTCATAGTTGACATTCACCCAATCATAGCCGACCTTGATTCCTGCGTTCTTGTACTTGACACCTACAGCGGGGCGAAAGAAGTGTCCGGTCCCCCTATCAGTGAAATCTCCCAGAATTCCAGCCTTCAACTCAATCAACGGACTGACGCTCCGGTTCAAAATGCTATACCTGATGTGAGCGAAAGTGGGAACGAAAAAGTGATTCTTGTCAGGGTTGAAGTCATAGTACTTCAGCCCCACACCAGCTCCGACATAAAGTCCCGGAAGCACATTGTACCCAGTCGAAACATCAGCATATATCCCTTTCTGAATATACCCGGCCTCAACCTCAGCCGAAAACCCTTTCCTGAAATCCGGATTCCGAACCTCCTGCCCGAACGCCGTGACAGAGACAATCATCGCCATCACAGCAACAAATAAGTGTTTCATAACGTGAAATTATAGTTTAGTCCACATAATCAAATCTCACGCCACGAATCTCATTATCTCTTAATGTCAACCCATACATTGACACACCATAGACATAATACTCACCGTTCCCTACTGCCGGACCAGAATTCACTGGCATAATTCCTAAACCATTGGTGGTGCTACCACCAAAAGGAACTCGAAAATCCATCTCAATTTTTTTAGTATTCTTTTTTATCACTTTATCTGGAAACAAAATAATGGCATGTTTGTCATCCAATACAAATCGGACTGCTTCAACCTCAATTGTTACTCCATTTTCCTTAGCGACTTGCTCAGCGGCATTTATTTTGGATGTGATCAATTTCTTTGATTGTTGCAAAATATCCTTTGGGCTATGGCCTCGACTTTGTTCCGTAACCACTATATAGTTTTTTCCAGCGAAATTAACATTATTAATGAAAAATGCTCCTACTTTACTAAAATCAGACTCTTCCATTAATGACAGACTCATAATGCCTGCCTCCATATCTCCATTAATCTTATCCCAATAGCCGAGTTTTCTTTTCTTCATCGTTTTGGTTTTAAGACCAGTATCAGTAGCGATTGCAAAATCTTGATGATATATTTTTGTATCATTACAATACCTGCTGTTCGAAAATTTCTGCTTTTGCTCTCCCGAAGACGGAACTGTAAATACTTTATTCCAATTTGCCTTGGGCTGTCCATTCGGCAATACATACCTAAACAAATCCTTTGAATTTCTCTCTTCCACTCTCATCCCACCTGTTTGAACATCAGCAAGAGCTGTCGAATGTGTAACAAATGATTTTGTGCTATTCTCCGAATCGTTCAAAAAACAAAATGTATCATAAAAGAAGAGATCATCATAACCTTCTATCTTATAAAAATTCGGATTTGACAACGGAGCATACCATACCTTCTCTTTACATCTTGACAATAACGTCTCATCTTCAGACAACTCACAAATGATTCCTCTTTTCGAAACCGAACCATAAATCAAGCCATACTTAGTCACCTTAATAAGATTGTCTCCAAATTCAACCTCTCCATCACTATTGAGAATTGAGCCAAAAGCATCACTTAAAATCGCATAAGGTTGATCATCATATCCTGGTTCTTCCATTACAGTTTCAAGATAAGATACAAAGCCATCGTCAGACCTGGTTTTAATGGAATAGTTATCCATAGCTGATACTACTTCCTTAGGAGAAGAGAAATGCCGAATTTCTCCTTCTTGAGATTCAGCGACTGATGGCTCCTCTGAAACATCAGATAAATCACTGATCACCTCACTGGTACACGCTGTAAGGACGGCCATCATAATGATAGCCATTCGTTTGAATTGATTAATTGATAACATAGTTAATTATTGAAAAACACTATTAATTAGGGTCAACAAGTCTCTATATGGTTCATAAACGTATGATTGTCATAGATAGCCATAAAAACAACCATAGTAATTCAGTCTTCGACTACAGATTCTGTAAAGAATACGGCATAGTAACTACGACCGTTTTCTACAATTATATCCATCTTGTAGGTTGAATTCGGCACAACTGGCATAATCATTCTTCCAGAGGAACTATTGCATACATAATCCTGTGTTTCTCCGGTTGTTTTCAAGTGATATTAGAACTGTGCCTACGTTAGATAGAAATGATAATTCTATACTACTTGAAAAAGAATAGTAGAAACATTCAACCAGAGGCCTTGCCGGAGCGTGATTAACCTTTGTGTTATTCTCAATCTTATCAATAACTATAATTCTAATGACCTCATCATTTTGTGAAAATAACGAATTGCTGAATGTCAAAAGCAAAAATAATAACAGTAAACTTTTTCTCATCTTTTAATAACAGTTAATGTTTGCGACTGTAAAGTTCCGAAGAATCAATGAGAAAGTAATGAAAAATAGTTTTACTTTTGACTAATCTTATCTTATTAAGAATAAATCTTTTACGTTAAAATTAAGATTCCTGTTCTTAATTTTTGGCATTGATTTCACTGAATATCAATCAATTATCATTGACAACAAGAAGTGCATATTAAAAGAAGCCTCTTATTATCAATATTTTACAAATTTTATGATATTAATGCTAATACAAGCTCCTTTTCCTCACACTCTATTTTCTGCAACTTTTCTTTAATATTGCTTCGCTTGGTATAGACTGTACCGACATTGTATTTCATTATCCTTGCGATGGTCTTGGTGTCAAAACCAAGAATGATCAATGCGATGAATCGGAAATCTTTCTCGTTTGTTCCGGGCATCGCAAGACGGAGCTTTGACATCATTCCGTCAAGGCTGTCATCAATCATCGCCTCCAGCTGCTTTTGATTCTGCTCATCAAGAACGGCAACTATCTTCTTTACTTCAGCATAGATTTTATCCTTTCCACCTTTGGACAATCGCGAAGCTTCCCAATACTTATGGCACAAGTCGTTTAATTGATGATATTGCCCTTTGTAGGCTTGAATATATTTATTCCGAAGATTGACTATCATCTGTTCACTTTGAGCAACATACAATTTATCCGAGAGGTTTTCAATTTTCCGCTTGGCCAATTCATTCTCTGATACCAAGACGTTTATGGATTGCTGTCGTTCCTCACTGCACAGAATGGCATCTTTCAATCGATTACCTACCGCCTCATTAATTGAGGACATTTCCTCTATCTGGAACTGCCACTTCCTTTTCAATATTGAATGGATTATAACAAAAGAAACGACCAACAACAAACATAGCAACAGAACGATCCACTTGGACTGACTTTGTATTCTTCTATCCTTATCCAGCAGCAAAGATTTGCTTTCGTAATAATCAGACTGAGCCAAAGCGACTGATTGGTCAATTGTTTTTAGGATTTCTGAATCTTGCGCCCTAACTGTTTGCTCAAGAAGGGCCAACGCATCTTTATAGTTACCTTTATGTTTAAATATCCTGTAACGCCAAGTATCTAAAACAACCGAATCCGCTCCTGCTCTTTCCAATTGACCGACTATATCATACGCAACTTCTGTATTTCCTAGCATTTCAGAAGCATAGGCATATACACAATAATCATTCACAGAAGGTTTACCGTTATACTTCGAAATTGACTTTTCAAACAAATCAACGGATTCCTGTGGATTGAAATCAGGTCTGAATATATTACTCCACGCCAAGTTAAATAATTGCCTCGAATAAATAGCTGTGTCGAGGATAGGCTGCGAAAAGAAAACGGAATAGAGACTATCCGCTTTTGTCCAATCCTCGGCATTCAAATAATAACTTGCCAAACACCCTGTCGTACTCCACAATCTTAAAGAATCTTTTGCCTGAGCAAAATAGTCACAAGCCTCCTTACAATAAGAAATACTTTCAGGATAATTCTTATCGCTAAAAAATACATCTGAGATCACAAATGATATAAGCCCCTTGAACATCAGATTATCAGAATACAACGAATATTCCTTCGCCCGGATATAACTTACGATAGCGGATTCCAAGTCACCCGTATCATACTGAGCCACACCAAGATAAAAATACATTTTCATCTTGGTGTCCTTCGAACCGTGACGCTCGTAATATCGCACGGCTGGTTCGATTATATGCAAGTTCGGAATAGTGAGATGATTCCTGTCAAAAGCCATTGTGTATAGGAGTGAAAACTCAGCACGTTGTGCCCTTGTCTTCAAGTCAAGCGTGTCAACCGACTCCAACACCGCCAGCGCGCTGTCGGGCTTGGTCCACATCAATTCATCCGCCCGGGACAATGCCTGAGTTACCTCCTTGCTCGCGCAGGATGACAACGTCAGGGCACAGAGCAGAATGCCTATGAAATATATTCCTGCCGGATTTCGGTTAATGGTAATTGTATTATTCATTGCCTATTATCGCTCTAAGAGTTAATATGCAAACTTATATAAAAATCTGCGATTATTACGCCCTTCACATAAGAAAGAAACAGTTTTTTAGAGGAAATATAAATATTCACAGACCTTCCATCTGATTTAGTCTCATTTCAGCATCACCTTTTTCGGCCCGCCTTGGAAACTATGAGCCACTCCTTTGCGGGTTACTTCGACAGGCTCAGTGACCTTGCCGACCATTTCGGCGCATTAAAGGCAGTATAAGATGGTCGTGGAGGCCGATTACATTATAATCAGCGACAAAAAGGAGTGTCCTCCATGCGGTAGGAGTTTGCTTATTTAATTATTTTATTCTCAAGTAATTAACCACCACGAAAGTTACGAATTTCGTTCGTAACTCGTCCGTCTATCTGCTTCAGGAGAGAGGTGGTGACTTTTTGGTCTCTATGGTAATGGCCGCATCCGGAAACCGGAAACCCCCGTGAGCAATTCGGGCGTTTCGGCGCACGGGAGGTAACAGGAGGCCGCTCTCGTGAGCGAAACAGGCGCTATGGCGCACGGGAGGTAACAGGAGGAGGCTCTCGTGAGCGAAACAGGCGCCATGGCGCACGGGAGGTAACAGGAGGCGGCTCTCGTGAGCAAAACAAGCGCTATGGCGCACGGGAGGTAACAGGAGGAGGCTCTCGTGAGCGAAACAGGCGCTATGGCGCACGGGAGGTAACAGAAGGCCACTCTCGTGAGCGAAACAGGAGCTATGGCGCACGGGAGGTAACAGGAATCATAGATGACGGGAGGCTTACTGGAAGAGTTTCCTCTATAGTTATTTTTCCAGGCGTCTTTGCAAACGACTCCCAAAACCACTCCTATCCGACTTCTGATGCCAAGGAAAAACACTTGGCACCCAAGATGCTGTTTACGTGCGAAAAAAGCGAACTCGTGGTACCGAAATCAGTACCACGAGTTCGCTTTATTCGTTGACAGACAGGCTGTTGTCTGCCAACACTAATGGATGCCGGTTTCGAAGGCGGAGCGGCGGCGTCATCGGGAGACGGGCGGGCGCGGAACAGGGCATATTCAATTACACACTACAACTTCCTTAGGAGGTTGTTCATGTTTACTTCCTTGTCGATGATGGTGCGGAGCTCGGCGATCGGAACCCTTTTCTGCTCCATGGTGTCGCGCTCGCGGATGGTGACGCAGTTGTCGTTCAGCGAGTCGTGGTCAACGGTCACGCAGAACGGCGTGCCGATGGCGTCCTGGCGGCGGTAGCGCTTGCCGATGGAGTCCTTAGGATCGTACTGGCAGTTGAAATCGAACTTGAGTTCGTTCATCACCTCCTGAGCCTTCTCCGGCAGGCCGTCTTTGTTAATCAAAGGCAGCACGGCCACCTTGACAGGGGCAAGCGGCGCCGGGATGCCCAGCACGACGCGGGTTTCGCCGTTCTCAAGCTGCTCGACCTTGTAGGAATGGCTCAGCACTGCGAGGAACATACGGTCCACACCGATGGAGGTCTCCACGCAGTAAGGAACGTAGCTCTCGTTGGTCTCAGGATCGAAGTACTGGATCTTCTTTCCGGAGAGTCTCTGATGGTTGCCGAGGTCGAAGTCGGTACGGGAGTGGATTCCCTCCAACTCCTTGAAACCGAACGGGAAATTGAACTCGATGTCGGTCGCGGCGTTGGCGTAGTGGGCCAGTTTCTCGTGATCGTGGAAACGGTAGTTCTCGGCACCCATCCCGAGGTTGACGTGCCATTTCATGCGGTTCTCCTTCCACTTTTTGAACCACTCCATCTCGGTGCCAGGACGGCAGAAGAATTCCATCTCCATCTGCTCGAACTCTCTCATTCTGAATATGAACTGTCTTGCGACGATCTCGTTTCTGAACGCCTTTCCGATCTGGGCGATACCGAACGGAATCTTCATGCGGCCCGTCTTCTGGACGTTGAGATATTCAATGAATATTCCCTGTGCCGTCTCCGGACGCAGGTAGATTTTGTCGTCCGCCTCGCCGGTGTTGCTGATCTGGGTAGAGAACATCAGGTTGAACTGACGCACGTCGGTCCAGTTCTTCGTGCCGGAAATCGGGTCCACAATGTCGCAGTCAAGGATGATCTGCTTGTACTCCTTGAGGTCGTTGGCCTGCTCGGCCGCAACATAACGGTTGTGAACCTCGTCATATTTCGCCTTCTCCCTCAGAATGTTAGGGTTAGTGGCGCGGAACTGCTCCTCGTCGAAGGCATCTCCGAACCTCTTGCGGCCCTTCTCGACCTCCTTGTTCATCTTCTCCTCGATCTTGCCGAGATAGTCCTCGATCAGATTGTCGGCGCGGTACCTCTTCTTGGAGTCCTTGTTGTCGATGAGCGGATCGTTGAACGCCGCCACGTGGCCTGAAGCCACCCAAGTCTTAGGGTGCATGAACACGCAGGAATCAATGCCGACGATGTTCTCGTTCAGCCTTGTCATAGCGTTCCACCAGTACTGCTTGATGTTGTTCTTCAGCTCGACGCCCATCTGGCCATAGTCATAGACCGCGGCCAGTCCGTCATAAATCTCACTTGACGGGAATATGAACCCGTACTCCTTGCAATGTGCCACCAGCACCTTGAACAGTTCGTCCTGTGTCATAGTATTGTTGTACTTTAAAAATTCTCAAAGTCATCTGAATATGCCTCGGCAACTCCCCCCCTCTTCCGGCGACTACGTAACGGCATATTCCATAACGCTCACTAAAAACTTACAAACTTACATATAAATCTGCGATTTTTACGCCCGTCCCATAAGAAAGAAACAGTTTTTTAGAGGAAATATACACATTTTCACGCAAGAATCATCGTGAAGGAAACACGTCACTTGCGCACCGCCACTTGCCACGTCACTTGCCATCACTTGCCACGTTTCCTCTCCTGGGCCTCCTCTCTTCGCATCTCAATGCGATTTGTCCACACAAAGCACCGTTGCGCCGGACATACCGTGCCTTTTAGCCATTTTGTCCAGCGACCACAGCCTTTCACCGGACAAATAGGGAGCGTCTAGTCCTGAAAAAAGTTTTTTGGTAAACTTTTTTCAGGATGACACAGAGGTCGTGGCAGATAACCTATTATTTATCAGTACTATAAGCAAACTCGTGGTACGAAAACCGACACTACGAGTTTACTTATTAAGCTTATTATCAACCCATTAAGTGCCACACCACCACTTGCCATCGAACCCGTATCAAGCGTTATTGTACTGCCGATTGACCCAGAGCCAGAGGAACTTGTCTGGGATGGAATATTCCTTCAAATCAACGGTGATGATGTCTTCCTTGAGGAGTTTGCGGATGGCGGCATTGACAACGCTGGCGGTGGATAGCTGATAGCGGTTAATAAAAGCGGACGTGTTGACATTACGCACGCGCGCCTCGTTCGCGATGGCGGACAGAACTCGTTTTTGGTTTTCTGTCAGGCTAGACATCAGCTCGGCGAATTGAACCTCATTCATCAACAATATGTTGTCTATTGACATCCGTATCACTTCAATAGAGCAATCCTCTCCCCTATCTATCGACGCGAAAGCCTCATTAAAGACACGTTGCATGTAATAAGTATATCCTTCAAGCAAGTCATAGACGTACTCAACCACCGCTTTGGCTATCCTCTTGCCATATTCATTGAACATCTTCCCGACAAAATCTGAGTAAATGTCTTTATCGAGAGCCTTCAGTTCCAATGGATCAGCACTTTTATAGAAAGGACGAGCCGGGGACTGAAACATCGCGCTCATAATGCTCCTCTTGCTTCCCGCAAACACGAAATGGCAGTTCTTCATTTTCTGAATATGCCCGCGAAGGAGAGCCTCGACGTTATCATCCTCATATTCATTTATTTGCTGAAACTCATCAATCGCGACGAGGCACGGCTTCCCCGCATTGTCGAGGTAATTGAATATCTCTTCCAATGTGAACTCCGGCCGCTGAATATCCCCAAGGCTCACACCGAACGACGGCTGTCCGGTAACGGAATCGTAGGTTATCTTGCCTTGAAGCGACTTCAACGCACTTACGAGTTTATCAAGGACTTTTTTTCCGGCAGGCTGTAACGCCCTGAACACTTCCTTACCCAAAAAGAAAGTGAACTCTCTGAGACTTGTAGTATGCAGAATATCAACAAAAAACGTGTAGTAAGAACGTTTGATTTCCTCCCGCTCGAACACATGCGTTATCAACCCCGTCTTACCCATTCTGCGAGGCGAGAACAGAACCACATCATTCCCGTTCATCAATGATTTTGCCAACCTCTGCGTCTCGCTGACTCTGTCACAGAAACATTCATCTGGAATATACCCTCTGGTTATAAACGGATTATGAATTGTTTTCATAACGAGCTGCATTTTTAGCAAAAATAATTATCCGTTTTGAATAATCCAAATCAAATAATCCATTTTGGAAAATTTTAATAAAGAAAACCACAACTCTCTCAACGCCAGTCTCAGACCATTTCAGACAGAATTTTACAACTCACAACAGGATTCTATATTGTCATGGTTGGATCATAGTGCTTCACTCTGCTTATAGCTTAATATTTGTAAACACCAATTGCGATACTCCTACTTCGCCCTATAAACAATACGCACTATGCATGAATTTGATTTCATAAACCGCCCCAAACTATTCTCACGCCGGAGGTCGTGGCTCTGCTGACCTGCCTCCACGAATGCCGCGGCCGCCAGGAACTCTTCATCGAGGCCGCGACCTATAATCCGCTGATCCTGATGCCGATATTCATCCTGGACTTCCTCTGCATCCACCCGTTCAATGACGGAAACGGCCGCATGAGCCGCCTTCTGACACTTCTCCTCCTGTACCGCGCCGGATTCATTGTGGGCAAGTACATCAGCATCGAGATGCTCATCGAGAAGACAGGAACCGGCAGGGCTACGGCCTATGTAAAGAAATAATCCTCCTATTGATCTATTTTCATAAGTCAATAATTTCTCAGTATGACACAATACATCGCATAGAGGTACTCAAAAAAGCCATTTCAAGGCATGGAGTACCGGAAATAATCAACTCCGATCAGGGCTGCCAGTTTACGAGCAAGGAATGGGCTGACGCCTGCTCTCAGCACTCTGAAATGAAGGTCAGCATGGACGGCCGCGGCCGTGCTAAAGACAATATCTGGATAGAAAGATTTTGTAAAACGATAAAATACGAGTATATTTACATCCAGCCGGAGGAAAACGGCGCGGATCTGTTCTTTGGAATCAAGAGATTTATTGACAACTACAACTACCACCGTCGTCACCAAGGAATCAACCGTACAGTACCAAGCAAGCTTTACATTCGTCAGGCAGCTTGGTCTTAACTAAGAACAACACTGTACCTGTTTAAATAACGATAGTATTGCAGGAGAAAGTATTAACTTTAGAGACAATGAAAGACATAAGTTGCATTAAAAGAACCATATAAAATTATTAATGACACCACTAAATTTTTAACCAATGGTAACATTCTTTCGTTTTTCTTCCAAACCGACCTGTATCCTGGCCAGGGCAACCGCATCAAATTCTAGCGCCCCTAAGCAGTTCCAGAAGATAGTCCTG
>ENA-ORSK01000393-ORSK01000393.1-human-gut-metagenome-genome-assembly--contig:-NODE-393-length-45493-cov-11.078679_pt1 | contig 45493 bp, 37 predicted proteins | sample MGYA00242192_ERZ509159 | MGnify/ENA primary metagenome ERZ509159 (study PRJEB26280, sample SAMEA2338663) | human gut metagenome | biome: human gut; feature: human-associated habitat; material: faeces...
AACGATGCGGCGGAGCTCCTCCGGCGTATACAGCTCCAAACGGAGAATGACGCCGAAGCGGTCGCGCAGCGGCGCGGAAAGCTGGCCGGAGCGTGTTGTCGCGCCGATGAGCGTAAATTTCGGCAGATCGAGCCGAATGGAGTTCGCGGAAGGTCCCTTGCCGATGATGATGTCGATGGCGAAGTCCTCCATCGCGGGATATAGGATCTCCTCGACCGCGCGGTTCATGCGGTGGATCTCGTCCACGAAGAGAATGTCGTTCTCCTGCAGATTTGTGAGAAGCGCCGCAAGATCGCCGGGTTTTTCAATGGTCGGCCCGGAGGTGATGCGCATATTTACGCCCATCTCGTTGGCGATAACGGCGGCGAGCGTCGTTTTGCCGAGTCCGGGAGGGCCGTAAAGCAGAACATGGTCGAGGCAGTCGCCTCTGCGGCGGGCGGCCTCGATATAGACCGAGAGGTTCTCTTTCGCCTTATCCTGGCCGATATAATCGGTCAGCTGGCGCGGGCGCAGGGAAAACTCAAGGTCGGTATCCTCAGGCGAGAGATCGGGGGTAACTATGCGGTTTTCAGTATCCATATCCATAGAGCCGTCTCCTTTCTCTCATTATATATTCTTTGAAATAAGGCGCAGAGCCTGTTTTATCAGTTCTTCTGACGAGAGCGACTGGTCAAGCCTGCCGACCGCCGAAGCCGCTTCGGTCTTTGTATAACCGAGCATGACAAGGGCATCGACCGCTTCCTCGCCTGCGCTCGATGACGCGGCGGCGTTTATCGCGGCGAGCTCCTCGCGGTTTTCGGAAGATATATATGATTTCAGTTTATCTTTAAGTTCAAGCACGACTCTCTGAGCAAGCTTTGCTCCCACGCCCTGAGCCGCGGTTATCGCCTTTGCATCACCCGAGGCGACACAGACGGCGAGCCTGTTCGGAGTCAGCTGAGAGAGTATCGCAAGGGCGGCTTTCGGGCCGACGCCGGTAACATTTATGAGCAGTTTGAAGCAATCAAGCTCATCCTTATCATAAAAGCCGAACATATCGAGCGCGTCCTCGCGGACATTGAGATAGGTATAGAGCGTGACCGTATCGCCTATAGTGCCTATATTTTTCAAGGTATTGGCAGTGGCACTGCAATTGAACGCAACGCCGCCGCAGCTGACCGCAACGCTCGTGGCATCGGTATAGACCACTTGACCGGTGATACTGTAAAACATACTGCTCTCCTTTATCTGTACTGGCTGAGTCTGCCCATGACCGAGCCGCTGCAATGGCAGTGGCAGACCGCCATAGCGAGCGCGTCGGCGGCATCATCGGGCTTCGGGATTTTTTCGAGATTGAGGATTATCCTCGTCATCTCCTGCACCTGCTTCTTCTCAGCGCGTCCGTAACCGACGACGCTCTGTTTGACCTGCAGGGGCGTATACTCGAAAATCGGGATACGGTGCTTCTGCGCGGCGAGAACGAGGACTCCCCTCGCCTGGCTGACATCGATAACCGTTTTCGCGTTGTTGTTATAAAAAAGTTTTTCTATCGACATCGCTTCGGGCTTATACTTCTCCATAAGCTCCGACACGCCGTCATATATGCGCTCAAGGCGAATGTTGAACGGCATCCCTGCGGGCGTTGTCACCGCGCCGTAATCGAGCATGGTGAAGTGGTTGTTTTTATATTCCACAACGCCGCAGCCGACGATTGCATATCCGGGATCGATACCGAGAACTATCATTTCTTGTTTGATTCCCTTTCTCTGATTATCATGCGCGTCGGGGTGCCCTCAAGACCGAATACGGAGCGAATCTGATTGTCGATATATCGCTGATAGCTGTAATGGAACAGATCCTTGCGGTTGACGAAGCAGACGAATGTCGGCGGACGGGTCGAAGCCTGGGTCATATAGAATATCTTGAGTCTTCTGCCCTTATCTGTCGGCGGCTGGACGCGCGCCGTGGCATCGGCGAGCAGGTCGTTGAGGCGGCCGGTCGAGATACGCATGGCGTTCTGATCGTCAACATATTTGATGAGCTCAAACAGTCTGTCGAGCCTGAGTCCCGTTTTTGCCGAGATAAAGATTATCGGGGCGTAGGACATAAACGAGAAGTCGTTCATCAGCTTCTTGCGGTAAGAGTCCATGGTCTTGCCGTCCTTTTCGACGGCATCCCACTTGTTGACTGCGATTATGCAAGCCTTGCCGAGCTCGTGCGCGATACCCGCGACTTTGGAATCCTGCTCGGTGAAGCCCTCCACCGCATCTATCATTATAACACATACCTGCGCGCGTTCAACAGCCATTCTTGCTCTTATGACGGAATATTTTTCGATAGCGTCATAGACGCGGCTCTTTCTGCGCAGACCTGCGGTATCTATAAAGACAAACTTGCCGTATTCATTTTCCACATAAGAATCCGTTGCGTCACGGGTAGTGCCTGCGATATCGGAGACTATCATTCTGTCCTCGCCCAAAATGGCGTTGACGAGCGACGATTTGCCGACATTGGGCTTGCCGATAACGGCAACCTTGATGGTGTCATCCTCTTCTTCCTCTTCGTCGGCGGGCGGCAGATGCTCGCAGACAGCGTCAAGCAGATCACCCGTGCCCATTCCGTGGACGGACGAGACGGCTATCGGATCGCCGAGACCGAGATTATAAAATTCATAGTACTCCGCGGGAGGTTCGCCGACGGTGTCGCACTTGTTGACACAGAGAACTATCGGCTTGCCGCTCTTCTGGAGCATGGACGCGACCTCGCTGTCGGTCGAGACAACGCCGGAGCGCACATCAGTGACGAGAATTATAACATCCGCGCTGTCGATAGCCAGCTGAGCCTGGCGGCGCATCTGCTTTAGGATTATATCGTCCGAATACGGCTCTATGCCGCCCGTATCGACGAGCAGCAGCGTTCTGCTGCCCCACTCGCAGTCTCCGTAGATTCTGTCGCGGGTGACGCCGGGGGTATCGTCGACTATGCTCAGACGTGCTCCGACGAGCTTGTTGAACAGGGTCGATTTGCCGACATTGGGTCTGCCGACGATTGCAACAACCGGTTTTGACATATTTATGACCGCGCGGCAAACGGCTTTCGCCGATACCGCTTCCTTTCAAAGTTTTGGGATTATTATAAGCAGCATTTACGCTTATAAAAATCAAAAAGGCAGAGAAGGCTCATCCTCCTCTACCTCTCCGCATTCATGACTTGTACGAAGCACAGCCGAGGCGGAACCTCAGCTTAGCAGTTAACGCTTTAAGCCGCCGATACCGGCCGCTTTACGAGTCATATTTGACTTGCGTGTGTTTCAAAGGGCTCACGCGTCCTTCTTAATCACTTGCTTGCCGTTGTAATAGCCGCACTCGGGGCATATTCTGTGGGGTCTCTTGTACTCCCCGCACTGCGGGCACTTAACGAGCTCGGGAGCGTCCATCTTCCAAACGTTGGAACGTCTCTTGTCTCGTCTTGCGCTTGATACTCTTCTCTTGGGTACCGCCATGTTGAGCACCTCCTTAATACTAGTGCATTGAATGTGGAAAAAATCCTTTTAATTATCCAAAAGCTGTTTGAGAGCCTCGAGACGCGGGTCTACGGGCTTTTTGCAGCTGCATTGGCCTTCGTTGAGGTTGGCGCCGCAGAACTGGCAGACGCCTTTGCAATCCTCTTTGCACAGAATCTTGCTGGGCAGGGTGAGGAAAATATCCTCCCGCACAAGAGGATCAAGCTCAAAATGCATATCCTCAATAAGAATCAGCTCGTCGTTCTCCTCATCGTTGAGCGAGGTCACGAGAGTGTGCGAAACGGGAATGTCGAAAACACGGTCTATCGATAAAGCGCAGCGGTCGCAGTCCGTAAACACTTCAACCGTCGCCTGAGCCTCGATGCAGACTATGCCGGCGCGGTTGACCGCCTCGCCTTTGACGCGCACTGCCTTCTGAAAAGGCTTGCCCGCCCAGAACTCCTCATCGGACATGTCCATCTCATAATCAAACGGAACAGACGCGCCGATATTATTGAAAATGGGTTCTAACTCAATAAACATAGCATTCACCTTGCGGTTACTTAAATCCGCGCAGAAAGTATTATATCTTCCTGCGCGGGTTTTGTCAATAAAAACTTCAGTTTTTTAGACTTTTTTCTCTTAAAGTTTCTGGCAGAAGTCAAAAATCTTCTCGGGAAGCTCCTCATCGTCAGCCGAAACGGTGAAGACGAAGTTCTTCTCGGTGATATCGCTCAGCTCCTTGACCTTCTCAAGGAAAACTGCAAGCTCATCATAATCTCTGCCGCCGATGCGCAGAGTTGCGTCGATGAGGATATCGGTTATATCGTGGTCACCTGCGCAGATACCGCTGAGGAAGCCGTAAAACGCCTTGTAGCCGCTGACCTTGTAGAAATCAGTCTCGATGAGTCTTGCACGATAGTTGATATCGTAAGTCAGAAGCCTTTCTTTCTCAACGCAGACAACGTTGCCGCTGGAAGCTTCAACAGCCTTGTTGACCTGCTCGATGAGACGTTTTGTCTTGCCCGATCCTTTGCGTCCTGTAATCAAAGAAACCATTTAAGAATTCCTCCTAAAAATTTATTCTGTTCTCAAGCTCAGCACGGCGCTCCTCATATCCGGGCTTGCCCATGAGTGCGAACATATTGAGCTTATAACTTTCAACGCCGGGCTGGTCGAACGGATTGACTCCGAGGACATAGCCGGAAATTCCGCATGCCTTCTCGAGGAAGTAGATGAGCCAGCCGAGATTGTACTCATTCATCTTGTCGACATCGAGGAGGATGTTGGGCACGCCGCCGTCGGTATGCGCAAGAACCGTTCCCTCGAACGCCTTGCGGTTGACCTCGGACATATGCTTGCCTGCGAGGAAGTTGAGTCCGTCCTCATTGTCGGCGGTAGCCTCGATAACAAGATCGCGCTTAGGCTGAGCAAATGTGACAACGGTCTCGAACAGCGAGCGTTCGCCCTGCTGTATGTACTGGCCGAGAGAGTGGAGGTCGGTCGAGAATATCGCCGAAGCCGGGAAGATTCCCTTGTGCTCCTTGCCCTCGCTCTCGCCGAAGAGCTGCTTGAACCACTCGCACATCATAGTGTAGTCCGGCTCATAGGCGGCCATCATTTCGATCTTCTTGCCGCTTCTGTAGAGAATGTTGCGGATAGCGGCATAGCGATAGCAGTCGTTCTTGTCAAGTTCGGGCGACATATACTGCTCTCTCGCGTCTGCGGCGCCCTTCATAAGTGCGTCAATATCGATTCCGGCGACCGCTATCGGAAGCAGGCCGACTGCGGTGAGCACGGAATATCTGCCGCCGACGTTATCGGGAACTACGAAAGTCTCATAGCCCTCTTCATCGGACATATTGCGAAGCGCGCCCTTTGATTTATCGGTAGTGGCATAGATGCGGCCCTTTGCGCCGTCCTTGCCGTACTTCTTGATGAGCAGGTCTCTGAAAATACGGAACGCGAGCGCGGGCTCGGTGGTCGTTCCGGACTTCGAAATAACATTGACGGAGAAGTCCTTATCCTTGCAGATATCGATAAGCTCGGCAAGGGTCGAGGAGCTGATTGTGTTGCCGGCGAAGTAAATCTTCGGAGTATCGGCGGCGACATCGTTATATTTCTGGGACTTCACGAACTCGATAGCGGCTCTTGCACCGAGGTAAGATCCGCCGATGCCGATAACTATAAGTATCTCGGAATCCTTCTTTATCTTCTCTGCGGCTGCCTTTATTCTGGCGAACTCCTCCTTATCATAGTTGACCGGAAGGTCGACCCAGCCGAGGAACGCATTGCCTGCGCCCGTACCGTTATGAAGCTTTTCATGAGCGGCGGTTATCTCCGGCTGAATAGCCGAGAGCTTAGCGGCATCCGCCGCCTCGCCGACAAACGAGGTGTTAAGTCTGACTGACATTCTTTTTCCCCCATATCTATTGAGAGACCACACGGCCTCCGGCTCTTCTGAGCTCTTTTTATTTGTTAATATTTTAACTTATTTGAGTAGGTATTTCAAGCTTTACGGGCAATATTTCACGAAAAATTAAAACAGATTTCACTTTGCCGCCTCAAATGCGTTTTTTCAGCCGTTCTGCGAGCTTCTGTAGGCTTCAACTTCCCAATTTGTGATGAAATCCGTGAGCTCTTCCGTCATGTGCGACGCACCGCCGAACGAGCGCGAATACACGGCGATATCCGCCGCATCTTCAAAGAGCATCTCGGCAGTCGCTGCGCGCTTCTCGCTCTCGCCGAAGCAGAACGCTCCCCTGCCCCGGAGCAGAATAACGCGCGGCATGAAGCCGTGTTTTTTATTATATGCGCTTATTTTTTCATCCGCTTCACCGACGCTGTCGAGCCAGAGCGGATAGGCGCGGCAATAGACGATATGGTCGGGAGTGAACGGGCGCATAAGCTCATTTGCGGCATCCGCGGAGCCGACAAAGCTCTTTGACACGCCGAACGGGACTTCGCGGCAGACAGTACCCTGCGGGAATGCAGAGAGCAGAGCCTGCTGAGCTTCCGTATCAAAAGTCGGAGTTTTATCGAAATCGGGCTTTTCCGAAAGGCTGCGGTCAATCGAATCAAGCACAAAACTCAGCTTTTCGCCGAGGGCATCGACCGTATCGGCGGCGACGAATATGCCGTGATTTTCGAGCAGGAGCATATCGCAGTCTTTGCCCGCGCGAGCCTTAAATTCAAGCATCTTGTCGCGGCAGAGCTTCGCCAGCACATAGCCCGGGCGGCACTGCTCAATCCAGATAAAATCGCGGGCTATTACCCGGCGCGCGGCGCTCTCCCCACCCTTTGAGCAGGTGATGCCGTTCACCTTTGCCGGGTGCAGGTGCAGGACATAGGTCTGCGGGAACAGCGCATGGAGCGTAGTCTCGACGCTCGGGCGCTTTGTCTCGCCCGGAACGCGCGACGTCATAAGGTCTTGGAGGACGAGAGCCTCTCGCTCTGAATCGGAATCCGGATAGCTCTTTTCAAATATTTCGCCGAGCTTCAAAAGATCGATTTCAACAAAGCCCTGCGCCGTTATGGTCGCAAGAGCCGTGCCCGAGCCCTTGACCCACATCCTGCCGTCCGCCTTTGCGGAGGTGTTTCCGCCGCCGGCGAGAACAAGAGACGGGTCGGAACCATAAAAATTCGAAAAGCCGACAAGTTCATCTATAAGCATGAATATTGCCCTTTCTTACAGAAATTCCGGGGCACGGCAGCCCGCACCCCGGCTATTATTGTTATGATTTGATTTCTTTCCAAGAAGCGCTGTAATAAGCGTCGAGATCGGCTCCGAGGTCGTGATAAACCTCGCCTTTGTCGATAACCTCGCGGGACGGGAAGATATCCTCATCCTGCTGAACCTCGGGATCAAGCTCGTTGTAGAGAGCCTGGTTCGGAGTCGAATAATAGATATACTCGAAGTTCTTCTTCGCCGCTTCAACTCCGCAGAGGTAGTTGATGAACGCCTCGGCGTCAGCCTTGTTCGAGCTGTAGGTCGGGACGACCCACGAATCGATCCAGAAGTTCGTGCCCTCCTCGGGAATTGTGAACTTCAGATCGGGGTTGCCGCTGATGTTCTGCTCCTCGTCGCCCTCAATAGCGAGATAAGCTTCGCCGTTATAGACGAGAGCCATCGCAGCCTCGCCGCTTATCATCGCGTCGCGAGCCTCGGTCTCGACAAGATACGCCTTGAGCATCGGCTTCTGCTTGATAAGCAGCTGCTTCGCCTCGTCTATCTGAGCCTTGTCGGTGGTGTTGAGCGAATAGCCGAGAGCCTCAAGCGCAACAAGGAAGGAGTCGCGGATGCTGTTGGACATGATTATCTTTCCGGAATACTTCTCGTTGAAGAACATCTTCCAGCTCTTCGCATCCTCTTCGGAAACCATCTTGGTGTTGTAGATAACGCCGACGGTGCCCCAGAAATGCGGGACGGAATACTTGTTCTCGGGGTCGAAAGATTTTGACTTCTCGAGATAAACTTCGCCGATATTCTTGATATTCGGAATGTTGTCGAAGTTGAGCTCGGAAAGTCTGTTCTCTTTAATAAAACGCTCGATTATATAATCCGAGGTGCAGATGAGGTCATACGACTGGTCGCCGTTGACTGCTTTGTTATAAAGCTCCTCGGGAGTATCGCACTCATCGACATTGACTTTGATGCCGTTCTCTTTTTTGAAGTTCGAGATAACATCGAGGTCGATATACTGGCCGTAGACGAGCACATTTATGCTGCGGGTCTTGGTGCAGCCCGCGAGCGCGCCCATGGAGCAGAGGCAGAGCACAATTGCCATAACTGCCGCCGCAATTCTTACAAAAACAGATTTTTTCATTTTTCGTCCCCCATCAATAGTTTTTTCCCTTCGCCGCGCTTTTCTCCTTATTGATGCTGATTCGGTTGACGACGAACAGCACGATAAGCACGATGAGGAAGATTATAGTTGACAGAGCATAGAGCTCAGGCTGGTTGCCGAGCTTGCGCTCGGTATAGATTATTATCGAGAGCGTCTTTATTCCCGCGCCCTTGGTGAAATAAGTGATGGTGAAATCATCGAGCGACATGGTGAACGCCATAAGGAAGCCCGAGAGGATGCCCGGGAAAATATCCGGGACTATCACCTTGAAAAACGCCTGAACCGGCGTTGCGCCGAGGTCGACCGCCGCCTCATATGTGTTCCTGTCGCGCTGACGGAGCTTCGGCAGGACATTGAGGACGACATAGGGAATATTGAAGCTGATATGCGCTATGAGCATGGTCGTGAAATTGAGATTGCCGAACATGCGCACGAAGAGCAGCATCAGCGCGATACCCGTTACAATATCGGCATTGAGAAGCGGGATGCTGTTGACGCTCATTATTGCGGACTGACTGCGCTTTCTCATATAGAGAATACCCACGCACGCAAGAGTGCCGACTACTGTCGCTATCAAAGCGGAGAGCACGGCGAGCAAAAGCGTATTGCGCAGAGCCTCCATGATAGGTCCGCTCGTGAACAGGTCTTCGTACCATCTGAGGGTGAAGCCGCCCCATTTCATATAGCGCGAATTGTTGAACGACATGACTGTCAGAACGGCTATCGGCAAATAGAGCAGGACGAAGATTATCGCCACATAAAACTTTTCGAGGAAGTGCCTGAATTTTACCACAGCGACGCCTCCTCTCCCGAGCCTTTCATCTCACCGATCATCATGCTCACGAAGATAAATATCATGAGCACTATCGAGATGCCGGAGCCGAGATGCCAGTTATTGCCCTGGTTGAACTCCTGTTCGATAATATTGCCTATGAGCAGAACTTTTCCGCCGCCGAGAATATCGGCGATAACGAACTCCGAGATGCTCGGCACGAACACCATCGTGATGCCGCTTATAACGCCGGGCACGGAGAGCGGAAAGATTATCTTGCGGAAAGTCCTCGCCGGGGTCGCGCCGAGGTCGCCCGCGGCGTCGAGAAGGTTGCGATCAATTTTTATAAGAGCATTGTAAATCGGCAGAACCATGAACGGGAAATAATCATAGACCATACCGATAACTATCGCCGCCGGGGTATACATGATACTGAAATTCGGCAGATTCAGCGCCGAGAGGATATAGTTGAGAATACCGTTATCCGAGAGCAGCATCCTTATAGCTATTATCCTGAGCAGGAAGTTTATCCACATGGGCAGGATGAAAATAAATATAACGAAGCTGCGGTTTTTCGCGGCGCTTTTGCTGAGTATCAACGCGAGCGGATAAGCGAACAGCAGGCACACCGCCGTTGTTATCACTGCGAGCAGCAGGGACAGCCCGAGCGCCTGGATATGAATCTTTTCAAAAATCGCTGTTATGTTTGAAAAAGTGAACGTGCCGTCCGAAGAAGTGAAGCCGTAATAAAAAACGAACAGCAGCGGCACTATCGTAAAGACCAGCATCCACAGAAGATACGGCCCTGCCATAAGTTTTTTACGCATCGGCGTTGAACACCTCCTCGTCCTCGGACTCGGGTTTGTTCATGATCTGGATGTTCGAGGGTTCAACGCTGAGGCCCACCTCCGCTCCGATGGGAGTGGAGACGGTGCTGTGGACGAGCCACTCGTATCCGTTCACCATAACGTGCATCTCATAGTGCACGCCCTTGAATATTATATCGGTGACAACGCCCTTGAGCTCACCCTGCGAAGGCGGAGTCAGGACGACATCCTCGGGTCTTATGACGACATCGACGGGCATATTCTCGCCAAAGCCCTCATCGACGCAGACGAACTCCGCGCCGAGGATACGCACGAGGCGGTCTCTTATCATAACGCCGTCTATGATATTGCTCTCGCCTATGAAATCGGCGACGAAAGCGTTCGTGGGCTCGTTATAAATGTCAACGGGAGTTCCTATCTGCTGAATATAGCCCTGGTTGAGCACGACGACGGTATCCGACATCGTGAGAGCCTCCTCCTGATCGTGGGTGACATATATAAATGTTATGCCCATCTGCTGCTGAATCTTCTTGAGCTCGACCTGCATCTCGCGTCTCAATTTGAGATCGAGCGCGCCGAGCGGCTCATCGAGCAGAAGCACACGCGGCTTGACCGCAAGGGCGCGGGCTATCGCCACCCTCTGCTGCTGACCGCCCGAGAGTGAATTTATATTGCGCTTTTCAAAGCCGCTGAGGTTGACGATAGACAGCGTTTTGCTGACAGTCTTTTCAATCTCGCTCTCCGGCGCTTTCTTTATGCGCAGACCGAACGCCACATTTTCATAGACGTTCAAGTGCGGGAAAAGCGCGTAACGCTGAAAAATGGTGTTAACCTGCCTCTTATGAGGCGGCACACCATTGATTTTTTTATCCTCAAATATGACATCCCCCTCATCGGGTTCGAGGAAACCGGCAATGACGCGCAGAATAGTAGTCTTTCCGCAGCCAGACGGACCCAACAGCGTGATGAACTCCCTGTCCCTTATATAAAGGCTCAGATCGTCGAGCACCTGATTATCACCCAGTTTGACGGAGATGTGTTTCAGATCGATAATGACATTTTTTTTCAATTATGCAGCCCCTCTCTCAAAAGAATACGATGCAAACCGCACATCAAAAATATAGTAAGTATTAATATAGAGCTAATCCGCAAAAAAGTCAACAGATTTGACAAAAAAAGACGCACTCGGCAAAATTTTTGCGGCTCACCTCATGAAATGGCGAGCCGCAAAGAAAATTTTCAGTTTTCGGGCGAGGTTTTTTCTCTGAGTTCTTCTATTATCTCGACTATTTTAAAACGCGGCTCGTATCTGCCGGAGCTTTCGACGACCTTGAGCTCGTCGCCGTCGAGGAACGCATCGATATTGCCTCCCCTGTCCTGCGCGGCAGGCAGACACAGCGGCGGGAACATCACACACCACCAGTTATGCCCCGCGCCCTCGCCTATCACGACTTTGACGGCGGTATAGCGCCCCGCAGGCATCGTCAGATCGCCGTAACAGCGGGTAGTGAAATACTCGTTGACGACATTGACGCTCACGGGATAGTCATAGCCCTCGCGCTCTATCACCTCGCGTGCGGCAGCTTCAAGCTCCGCTTTCTGCGGCTCTATTTTTGCCTTTGCCTCGTCCGCTGTCACAGTGCCGTCGAAGAGCTCCGCGCCGCGTTCGAGCACGGCGTCGCGGACTTTTAGCTTGAGCGCCTGATCCTCGTCGGAATCGGAGTTTGCAATGACATGCATTCTCAGCACATCGGCGCGTACACGCGAGCAGTTATAGGCAAACGCCCCGACACTGCACGCGCCCACAGCAATAATGACCGCGAACACAACAGCCTGTATTTTGAGCAGCTTTGATAATTTTTTTGACTTCATGATAAGTAAAAACCGTCCTTTCTTTCGGATGCAACCGAATTATGGACGGTTTTATAATAGTTTATACGGAAAAGTTTGGAAACTGAATTAATCTTTGAATCCCGTTATTTCCTCGCGGGTCTTGAAAATTCCTCCGTTGTTTTCGAGTATATCCATATGCTCGATGGCGTAGCCCGTGCCAAGCGCGACACACTCGAGCGGATCGTCGGGAATAATTACATGGACACCGGTTCTCTTCTCTATTAGCTTATCCATACCGTCGAGCAGAGCGCCTCCGCCGGTTAAAAGTATACCAGTCTCGGAGATGTCGCCCGCAAGCTCGGGCGGCGTCACCTCGAGCACGCTGCGCACGCCCTCGGCTATCGCTTCGAGGTGCTCGCGCATAGCGAGATAGACTTCAGTGGTGTTGACTTCATCGGTTATCGGCATTCCGGTTATATAGTGCTTGCCCTTTATACCGATTGCAAGCTCGGTGTCGCGCAGATACGCGCAGCCGATGCGCTTTTTTATGCTCTCGGCGGTCTTTTCGCCGATGACTATATTGCGCTCGCGGCGCAGGTAGCGAATTATATCCTCGTCGAGGATATTGCCGGCGATTTTGACCGATTTTGAAATTGAGATACTGCCCATGGTGACAACTGCGATATCCGCAGTTCCGCCGCCGATATCGACGACCATCGTGCCCATCGGGCGTCTGATATCAAGCCCCGCGCCGAGTGCCGCGGCGAGCGGCTCTTCTATAAGGCACGCTCTGCCCGCTCCTGCGGCGGTGACGAGATCGAGGATAGTTCTCTTTTCAAGGTTCGTGACGGTCGAGGGCATACAGACGACTATATTGGGCTTGAACACCATGTTTTTGCAGACTTTATAGAGCAGGACGCGGACTATCGCCTTAGTGGCGGTGAAATCCGAAATAACTCCGCTTCGCATGGGCTTGACGACGGTTACAGAATCGGGGTTGCGCCCAATCATATCCGCCGCTTTCTGACCGACTGCCAGGAGTCTGCCCGTATCAGTATCGAATGCAACGGCGCTCGGCTCGGAGACGACTATTCCCTTGCCCTCAACGAAGATGAGTATGGAAGTTGTGCCGAGGTCTATTCCGATGTTTGTTCCGAGCATTTTCCGTCCTCCTTTTTGGTTATCGCCGCGCTGACGCAATATACTTTATCCGCACCGCACAGAAGCAGGAGCTTTGCGCACTCGTTGAGCGTCGCTCCCGTTGTTGATATATCGTCGCAGAGCAAAACTGCGGCATTTTCTGTAATTTTGTTTTCGGCGCAATCGAACGCGCCGATGACTCCGCCGAAGCGCTCGATGCCGCCCAACGTTTTCTGCTCCTTTCCCTGAAACGGTCGGGAGAGCAGTTTTTCTTCAAACGGCACGCCGAGCTCTTTTGCAATCTCTTTTGCGAGCAGTGCGCTCTGGTTATATCCGCGCTTTTTGAGCGAAGATTCCGACAGGGGCACACAGCAGACGAAATCAAACTTCACGCCCGCAAAATTCTTTTTCACGCTGTCCGACATAAACCGGGCAAGTCCCTCGGCGTTCTGAACACAGCCGTCAAATTTCAGGGCATGAACCGAACGCTTTGCGGCACCGGAATAATAAAACGGCGCGGTCTGCGATTCGAAAAAACGTCGGTGAGACGAGCATGAGCAATACTTTTTCTCCCTGCCGCAGTGCGGGCACAGCTCGCCTTTTACATATTCGAGATCGGCTTCGCATCTGTCGCACACGGGCATATCCGGCGGCACGACTTTGCCGCACAGGGCGCATCGGCGCGGAAAGAGAGCATATGAGATATATTCAAGTGCTGACATCTTCATTCTTCATTCACCAGAAGGAAATGCTTGAGCGCGGAATAGCGTCTGGCTTTTTTGTCATTCGCCGCCATAGCGTAAATCTGACTCTGACTGCCGACGAGGACAAGTATTTTTTTCGCGCGGGTGACGCCCGTATAGAGCAGGTTTCTGTAAGCGAGGCGTGGCGGCACGCCGATTATCGGCATTATGACCGCGGGAAACTCGTTGCCCTGGCTCTTGTGAACGGTCACGGCGTAGGCAAGCTCGAGTTCCTGCAAGGCTTCAAACGGGATAACCGCCTTGCGCTCGTCAAACATTATCTCCGCCATGCGCGAACGAATATCTACTTTTCTGAGAATACCTATATCGCCGTTGAAAATCCCCGTTCCGTCGCCGTCGGGGCCTGTCCACTCGATATCATAGTTATTGCGCGTCTGCATGACCTTGTCGCCCGTGCGGAACACTGTCGCGCCGACTGTAGTTTCGGGCTTCGAGGCATCCGGCGGATTGAGAGAAGCCTGCATGACGCGGTTGATGTTGTTCGTTCCGCACTCACCCATTCTCGACGGGCAGATGACCTGGATATCGTCGAGCGGTAAATATCCATAGGCACGGGGCAGGCGCGCGGCGCACAGATCCGAGACGGTCTTTGCCGCAATAAACGGCGAATCCGTCCGCATGAAGAAGAAGTCCTTGTCGCGCACACCGAGCTTCGGCGGCTCGCCCTTGACTATTCTATGGGCGTTTTCGACTATCAGGCTCTCCATCGCCTGGCGGAAAACCTCGGTCAGCTCAACGACCGGGATAATCCCGGAGGCTATCATATCGTGCAGGACATTGCCCGCGCCGACCGGTGGCAGCTGATCCGAATCGCCGACCATAACAAGGCGGCAGCCTATCGGAAGCGCCTCGAGGAAGCTTGAAAAAAGAGTTATATCTACCATCGACAGCTCGTCGAGGATAACCGCCTGAGCGTCGAGAGGATTGCGTGCGTTGCGCGAGAACTGCGGGCGATCGTGCTTGTCCCACTCGACCTCGAGCAGTCGGTGGATGGTCTTGGCGGGTCTGCCCGTAACCTCGCTCATGCGCTTTGCGGCGCGTCCCGTAGGTGCGGCAAGCGCGACTTTGAGCCCGTCATCCTCAAACAGCTGGAGGATTCCGTTCAGGGTCGTTGTTTTTCCCGTTCCGGGGCCGCCGGTCAGGATAAGCAGTCCGCGCTCGATGGCGGTGACTATCGCCTTTCGCTGAAGATCGCCGTATTTTATGCCGTTCTTTTTCTCTATTCTGTCAATCTCCCTATCCGCCGCTTTTCTGCCTGCGGGAGGGAATCGGAGTATCTGTTTCATGCGCTCCGCCGAGGACTTTTCCGCCTTGTAGATATGCGGCAGGAATAAAAACTCGCGGTTATCGATAAACTCGCTGACAAGCCTGCCCGAACCTATCAATTCGTCGATTGTTATATCGACCGTGTCCTCGTTCGTTGAGAGCAGCTCGGCACACGGGGTGAACATCTTCTCGCGTGGGATGCAGGTATGCCCGTTCGAGAGGTTGTGGCTCATGACATGCAGAACGCCCGCCTGGAGCCGATACCCGTTATCGGGCGGGTCGGGGAGCTGATCTGCGATGAACTCGGCTCGCTCGAAGCTGAAGCCCACTCCCTCGCCGCACAGCGCATAGGGGTTTCGCTTGATTATATCTGCGGCGCGCACGCCGAACGCATTGAAAGCTTTGACACATTCGGCGGTCGTCATGCCGTATTTTTCAAGCGATATCATAATTTCGCGCACGGCGAACTGGCGCTTGAAATCCGCGCTGATCTGCTTCGCCTTTTCGGGCGATATACCGCGAATCTGTGCGAGGCGCTCGGGGTCGTTTTCGATTATATCAAGGGTGTTTTCGCCGAACTTGTCAACTATTTTGACCGCGAGCTTCGAGCCGATGCCCTTGACTCCGCCTGCGGCGAGATAGCGGAGGATATCACCGGCGGACGCGGGCATTTTATGCTCGCACAGCTCGACCCTGAACTGGCGGCCGAAGGAGGCATGAAAATCCCAATAGCCGGAGAGTTCAAGCAACTCACCGGCTTTGAGCTCGGGCATGACGCCGACTGCGGTTATCAGCTCATCGCCGCTTTCGAGCTCGAGAACCGTGAACCCGTTTTCGGGATTCGCAAAGGTCACATCGTTTATCACGCCGCTTATGCGTATCCTCTCATGTTCCTCCATTTATATATCCTTTCGGGAAACGAACTTTTCAAATTCGCCGGGGGAGCAGAGATAAAGCCCCTCGCAGCTTCTGCACATTCTTCTGCACTCTTCGATCTGTTTTTCGTCTATACCGAGATCGAGAATCACAACGGCTTCTTTATCGCCGAGCATTCCGCTGCGAAGCCTTTGGGCATAGCCCTTCCCCGCGACATCGGTCATTCCCGCCCTTGCGGGGATAACAACGATATATCTGCCGTTTGAGCGCGGGTGCAGAATTTTCAGCAGTATGTAATACGATATGCTGACCACGCCGATGAGCACGAACGACGCAAAGATGCCGAGAAGCACTCCGTCCGACATTGATATCACCTCAGCACATCATATGCCGGGGACACACGGCGGGTTACATATAGAATAAACCGGATAAGCGAGCAGGCCTGTAAGCCGAGTTTTGTCTTTTAAGGCAACTATCTGTCTAGGCGCACCGTTGCCGATACGCTCAAGCCACCTGTCGGAGAGAATTACGCCGAGCAAGCGCGGAGCTTTCGCTCCTCTCCGGTCGGTGTTGCTCCGGATAGGGTTTGCAGGGCAATGCGGTTCCCCGCACGCCGGTGAGCTCTTACCTCGCCTTTCCACCCTTACCCGCAAAGCGGGCGGTATATCTCTGTTGCACTTTCCCTAAGGTCACCCTCGGCGGCCGTTAGCCGTTATCCTGCTCTGTGAAGCTCGGACTTTCCTCATTGATCTTATAAAAAGATCCCCGCAGCTGCCCAGCCTGCTCGCTATCTATTTATTGTAATTCAAAATGCGCCGCATGTCAAACAAATGATGAAAACAAAGTGTAAATTCGGCGGGCGAATAAGCCGACATTTTTGTGCGCGGCAGACAAATGGGTGGCGGTAGAGAAAAAACGAAGCAGTCACAACGGATGATGTGTTGTGACTGCCGGTTATTTTGTTTGTGCGGTGGGAAAGGGGGCGTTATTGATTTCAGTTGGTTCTGTGCTGCAATCCCTCAGTCTCGGCTTCCCTGCAGGGGAGCCTATGCCGGTGGATTTTGTGCGAGCTGTCGCAAAGTCGGTTGTAGAGGTCGGCGACCTCGACGACCCTTTGACGCGCGAGCGGCACGATAGATTTTGCGGTAAGTGCAACAACCATTCAAGCTCGACCCATGTCCTACACAGACTTCAAAGGCAGGCGAACGAAGTTCGCCCCTACGGTCGGTGGGATAAATCTTTGCGAAGCTTTCATGCCGCCGACGGCGGCAGCGGTGCGTCGAGTCGCCGCACCCTACAAGTGTGTTGCAATAAAATTGTGCAGATTTTGTTATTTCAACTTCTTCTCGCGGCGAACGCCTTTATACGGTCCGTCGGTGCAGGTTCCGGCAGTAACGAAGCCCAGGTTTTCATAATATTTTGCGAGCGGTTCGTTATCTTCGGACGAGTCGAGGCGGAGATATTCTTTGTTTATACTCAGGGCGTACTCCCCTGCGCGGCGCAGAAATTCCGCGCCCGCATCGCCTGCGCCGACTTTCGAGACGAGGTTATGGACATAGATTGCGGGGGCGTCGTCGCTCCAACGGCTGTCGTTTTCAAGAAGCACGGCGGCGCAGAGTATCGCTCCGTCTTTATCTTCAAGCGCAAAGGCTAGACCCTCTCTGCATTTTTGTTCGTAGTAGGACAGCGGATAGACTTCGTCATAGTCCATGACATTCCACTGCTCTATCCCCTTTTCGTCCATCCATTTCATCCGTTCGAGAACAAGATCAAACATCTGCGGGGCTTTTTCGGGCGGCAATTTTATAAATTTGCGTTCTTTCATCTTTTCACCGTATAAAACACGCCCGGAAGTGATCCTCCGGGCGCGAAATCATTTATGCGTTTTTATGGACTCTCGTCATAACATCAGTGCCGCCGAGGACATTGAAATGCTTGATATGGACGAGCGGCTGAGACAGGTCATTGTTCGCGGGCATTTTGTTGTCGATGCCGCCGAGCAGGCTCGCACCGTCCGAGCACTCAACTCTGACATTCTCGGGCAGATAGATATCGACTCCGCCGAGAATCGAGGTGACGCTTATCGTTATCTCTTCGTTTATCTGCGCCTCGCTCAGATCAACTTCAAGACCGCCGAGGATAGCGAAGCAGTGAGCACCGAGCAGGTTGCCGGTCGTGTTCTTATAAACGCCGCCCGAGCAGACCGCTGTATAAGTGGGCTTACTCTCCTGCGAAATGGGTCCGCTGTTGTCATCGAGATGCTTTTTGAGCTTCTTCGTTTTGACGGTGCTGAATATCAGCCAGAAGCCGACTGCGACAAGCGCGATAGCGATAGCGAAATGGTTCATGCGCTCTGCGGGCACCCACTGGGGGTTGCACTTGAGCAGCAGCCACACGCCGACCGCGACAGCCGCGACATTAAGCAGGTCAAGACCCGAGGCTATCATGCTGCCGATAGCAGGGACAATAATAAACACTGTCCACCAGCCGCTCAGCTCGCTAATCTCCCAGAAGCCGAACGCCGAGCCGAGGAATATAATTCCTGCGGCAACGACCGCTATTCCGAAAAATATCTTATTCAGATTCTTTCTCATTTCCGTCTGCCTCCTCATTGTTCTGAGCGTCGGACTGCTCCGGCACTTCAGCAGGTTTGCTGTCATCACTCTGTGCACTGAGCGGATCAAGAGTGCCGCCGTGCATTATCGTCTCAAACTCCTCGCCGCTTATCTTCTCGCGCTCAATAAGCGCGCCTGCGACTGCATGGAGCCTGTCGATATGCTCTTTGAGGATATCCTCGGTTCTGCCGTAAGCCGTGGTGATAATGCGGTTGATTTCCTCATCGATCTCTGCGGCGGTCTCCTCGGAATAGTTCTTCAGATGCGAATAATCTCTGCCGAGGAACACTTCGTCGTTGCCCGAGCCGAAGGTTATCGGACCGAGCTTCTCGCTCATGCCGTACTTCGTGACCATCTTGCGCGCGATATCCGTAGCGCGCTCGATATCGTTCGACGCACCGGTCGAGACATCGCCGATTATCAGCGCTTCGGCAACTCTGCCGCCGAGCAGGCTGACGAGGTTATCGAGCATCTCGTTCTTTGAATGATAGCTCTTATCCTCGGTCGGGAGATACATTGTGTATCCGCCCATCTGCCCTCTCGGGACGATTGAGACCTGGTGAACCGGATCGTTATACTCGAGATAATAGGCGGAGACTGCGTGGCCTGCCTCGTGATAGGCGGTCAGGCGCTTCTCCTTGTCGGTCATCTTGTGGCTCTTCTTCTCGGTGCCCGCGACGACCTTTATCATCGCCTCTTCTATCTCGGTCATGGTGATGGCTTTTTTATCGCGGCGCGCGGCGAGAAGAGCCGCTTCGTTGAGCAGATTCTCGAGGTCCGCGCCGGTAAAGCCGATAGTTGTCTTTGCAATAGTCGAAAGATCGACATCGGGGCCGAGGGGCTTGCCCTTGGCGTGGACTTTGAGGATAGCCTCGCGTCCTTTGAGGTCGGGATAGCCGACTGTTACCTGGCGGTCAAATCTGCCGGGACGCAGAAGCGCGGGGTCGAGGATATCGGGGCGGTTGGTCGCCGCGATGATTATAACGCCCTCGTTTGCACCGAAGCCGTCCATCTCGACGAGCAGCTGGTTCAAAGTCTGCTCGCGCTCGTCATGTCCGCCGCCCATGCCTGCGCCTCTGTGGCGTCCGACGGCGTCTATCTCATCGATAAAGATTATCGAAGGTGAATTTTTCTTTGCTTCATTGAAAAGGTCGCGCACACGGGAAGCGCCGACACCGACATACATCTCGACGAAATCCGAGCCGGAAATCGAGAAGAAAGGCACGTTAGCTTCGCCCGCGACAGCCCTTGCAAGCAAAGTTTTACCTGTACCGGGAGGGCCGACGAGCAGAACGCCGCGTGGTATTCTCGCGCCGAGCTTGTTGAAATGTGAGGGGTCTTTGAGGAAATCGACTATCTCGCTGAGTTCCTCTTTCTCTTCATCAGCACCCGCAACATCGTCAAACGTTGTTTTGCGGCTCTCGTCCTTTGCGCGCTTGACACGCGCCTTGCCGAACGAAAGGGTGCGGTTATTCTCGTTGTTCATGGCGTTGTTCATCTTGCGGAACATATAGAACAGAAGCACGCCGAGAATGACGAGCATGAGAAGCGTCGGGACGATATTGAGAAGCAGTGCGCCGGTTGAGCCGGTCTCGTACTGCGCCTTTATCGGGGCATCCGGATGCGCTCTGTTATATGCGATAACACCGTTGTGTATATCCTCCTGGAACATACTGACGTTCGGGACGGTGTAGGTATATACCTTGTTGTCGCCCTTGAGCTTGAACTCAAGCGCGCCGCTCGACATATTCAGATCGTATTCCGTGACCTTCTTGTCGTCAAAATACTGCACGACCTGATAATACTCAAGCTTTTCCTTCTTCTGCTGTCTTGCATAGAGGGAAACACCGGAGATTATAAGGACGGGTATAAGAATATACGGTATCCATGCCAGCGCTTTTCTTGCGCCGCTGTTGGTGTCTTTCTTGTTATTTTTCAAACGTCAAATCACTCCTATGACTGCCGAAGTTTTCTTGAATGAGCCGCTCTTACTTCTCATAGACCGAACGGCTGAGCACGCCGAGGAAAGGCACGTTGCGGTACTTCTCGGCATAGTCGAGACCGTAGCCGACAACGAACTCGTCGGGCACTTCCGTTCCCGCATAGTCCGCCTTGAGATCCTTTATCATGCGGCGCTCGGGTTTATCGAGGAAGGTGCATATCTTTATGCTCGCGGGTCTGCGCGCTCTGAGCATCTCGGATATGTAATGGAGGGTCTTGCCGGAATCGAGGATATCCTCGACCAGAAGCAGATCGTAGCCCTCGATGGGTCTGTCAAGGTCCTTGATTATCTTGACTTCACCGGAGCTTTCGGTTCCCGAGCCGTAGCTCGAAACCGCCATAAAGTCTATCTCACAGGGTATCGTTATCGCTCTCATGAGATCCGCCATGAAAACGACAGAGCCTTTAAGGACGCTGACCATGAGCAGCTTTTTGCCCTTGTAGTCCTCGCTTATCTGCCTGCCGAGGCGGGAGACTATCTCATGTATCTGCTCTTCGCTGAGCAATACTCTCTCTATATCCTCTATCATTGCTTTTCCCTCCGTATTATAAGCACATTTTCAGTGTTTTTTCCGACGCGGCAGCGTCTGTCCGCGCCGAATCCCTCAACCCACAGCACACCCGACTCGTCGCGCAGCACTGCGACATCGCAGCGGCTCTCCGGCGGGACATGTGCCTCATTGAAAAGTTTTTTCAGGCTTTTTGTGCATCCGCGCTTTGCAAGGGTCAGTTTATCGCCCGCGCGTCGGCTCCCGACTTGAACTTTTCCATTTATTCTATCACAATCAATGCAATAATCCAACATATCTTTGTGAATTTTTTGTGTATCAAAGAAAACTTTTTTGTTAACCCGACAAATTGAAACGCGCCCGTTATGGCATACGGAACCATTTATGCACTCGGGTTCGACATCTTCGGACCACTCTTCGCTCATCTTTGCGGGAGTTTCAAAGCGAATAATATCGCCGTCCGAGACGGCAAAAATATCTGGCGACAGCTGAATTTTTCCGCCGCCTTGGAGAATATTTTCAACGGCGTTTACAGTCTTGAAGTCCGCCGACTTCGGGCATACATTTTTAATAGCGCCGAGCAGAGCGCGGCGGCGTATCGCCGGATGAGCCGAAAGCAGAGCTTCGCATGAGAGCCCGCCGTCTTTTTTGGCGGACGCCAGAAGCGACTTCGTTTCGCACTCAAGAAAATCCTCATCAAGTGCTGCATTCTGAGAAAAATGCGAGGCGTTCTCTTCAAAAGCGGAGTTTATCTCCTTGAGCGCCGGGACTGCGATATGGCGAATTTTATTGCGGCTGTAATCGAGAGTCAGATTGGTGCTGTCCGTCACGAAATCGAGAGAATTTTCGCGACAGAACACTTCTATATCCTCTCTCGTACAGAATATCAGCGGTCTTATAATATTCCCGCGAACGGGCGGTATGCCGCACAGACCTTTCAGCGACGAGCCGCGTGCGAGATTGAAGAGCATCGTTTCGGCGTTGTCGCTCGCGGTATGGGCGGTTGCGATCTTCGCGTTTTTGTCTATCGATTCAAAAAACTCATAGCGCACTCTGCGCCCGCACTCTTCGCAAGTCTCCCCGCTCTGTTTTGCAAGTGCTGCGACATCGGCATGCAGGACTTCAAAACGAAGAGAGTTCTTTTCGCAGAAGGAGCGCACATATTCCTCGTCGCGCCGCGCCTCCTCACCGCGCAGCCCGTGGTTGACATGGGCGACGGTCAGGGACAGCGAATACCGCTCGCTTATTTTCATAAGAAAGAGCAGCATTGCCATTGAATCGGCACCGCCCGAGACCGCGGCTATGACCGCAGCTCCCGGGCTGAGCATATTATATTTTTCCACGGCGCTGAGCGCTTTATCAAGCATTCTGAATCTTCTCCACGCCCATGAACAGAGTGTGATCCGCATCCCAGATGAAATCGACGGTCTTTGTCGGACCGTGTCTGTTCTTGGCAACAATGACCTCGACCTCGTTGGCAACGGGCGCGGTGGGCGCGGGCTCATCGTCGCCGTCCGGGTCGTCTTTTTCGTTCTTGTAATATTCCTCACGGTAGAGCATGAGGACTATATCCGCATCCTGCTCGATAGAGCCCGATTCACGCAGATCGGACAGCTGAGGGCGGTGGGACTTTCCTCTGCCCTCGGTGCCTCTGGAGAGCTGGGCGCAGCAGATGACGGGGATATTCAGATCCTTCGCCATGAGCTTGAGGCTTCGGGTTATCTCGGTGACCTCCTGCACGCGGCTTTCGACCTTTGTGCCGGAGCGGATGAGTCCGAGGTAATCTATAATAATACAATCGACGTTCTTGAGTCTGCGTGCACGCGCTTTCATCTCGGCGACGGTTATCGTGCTCGTATCGTCAAAATACAGCTCGCAGTCGTTGAGCGAAGCGGTAGCAAGTCCGAGGCGGGTCCAGTCATCGGTATCGAGCTGACCTGTTCTCATCTTTGTGCTGAGCACGCGCGCTTCGGTGGAGAGCACTCTCTGCGCAAGCTGCTCTTTCGTCATTTCGAGCGAGAAGAAGAGTATCTTTTTCTTCGCTTTAACAGCGACGTTTCTCGCAATATTCAAGGCGAAGCTTGTCTTTCCCATTGCGGGGCGCGCGCCGATAAGTATAAGGTCGGATTTGTTGAGTCCGGCGATAACATCGTCAAGATCCCTGTAGCCGGTTGAGATTCCCTTGAACGCTTCCGCGCCCTCGGAGCTCAATTTTTGCAGGGTATCATAGACCTGATTGACTATTATGTCGCTGAGCTTCGACGGGCCTGTGCTCGTCTTGCCCTGGCGGATATCGTATATCCTCTGCTCCGCCGCGTCGAGAAGCATATCCGCGCTGTCGGTCTGGGCGACGGCGTTGTCGATAGTCTCCTGCGAGACGGTGATGAGGGTGCGCATAAAATATTTTTCGCGCACTATCTTGGCATATGACTCGACATTCGAAGTGGTCGGCACACTCTGAGCGAGCTGGAACAGATAGTTCTTGCCTGCCGCCTCGTCATATGTTCCGTTATTCTTGAGCGTTTCGAGAATAATGAGCGGATCGATCTTGTTGCCGAGCGCATCGAGACTCACCATGACGGAGAAAATCTCTTTGTGCTGCGGGAGATAGAAATACTCCGGGCGAAGATAGATCAGCACCTGCGGCATACAGTTCGGATCCATCAGCACGCATCCGAGCACCGCCTGCTCCGCCTCAAGGCTGAAGGGCATCTGATACCCCTCGGGCAGGGTTAGGTTATTCACATCCACTTTTGTTAGATCCTCCGGTTTTCAGCAATTATTCCTCGCCCACGCTGACATAGACGGTTGCGTTGACGCCGTTATATACCTTCACTTCGGCGCTGAATGTGCCGAAAGACTTGATATCCTCCATGGACACCTTTCTCTTGTCGACCGAGACGCCGAACTGGCGGCTTATCGACTCGGCGACTTCCTTTGCGGTGACGGAGCCGAAAATTTTCCCGCCCTGACCCGCTTTTGCGGTGAGCTTGACGGTCTTGCCGTTTATCTTCGCGGCAACTTCCTTGGCGTTCTTAAGCTCGGTTTCGAGTCTGTACTTCTCCGCGGATTCGCGGTTTTTCAGCTCGTTCATCGCCTGAGCGTTTGCTTCAACAGCGAGCTTTCTCGGGAAGAGGAAGTTTCTCGCGTAGCCGTCGGAAGCGTTGACGAGCTCGCCTTTCTTGCCGAGGCTTTTTACATCCTGAGTGAGAATAACTTTCATTTATATCAATTCCTTTCGGGTTATTTACGGGTGTGATTTTGTGGCGAATTGCAGCATATTGTGATTGGCTCGTGCGAAATTTCATGCCGCTCAGGCGGCATCGGTGCGTCGGGGTCGCCGCACCCTACAAGCCGCACACCGATAAATTCGCGTTAATTTAAGGAATATCACGAAATCGGGGTTGGCTCTTCGCCGTCGGTGCGGGGATATTTGGCGTCGATCGCTTCGCAGAGCTTCGACTTTGCCTCCTCCATATTCACACCGGTGAGCTGAGCCGCCGCCATGGTGCGGTGGCCGCCGCCACCGAGATATTCCATGATTATCTGGACATTCAGATCGCCGTAGGAACGCGCCGAAATATTGACGCTGTCATTTCCGCTGTCGAAAATAACAAACGAGGCTTTTACGCCACTGACTTCAAGCAGTTCGTCCGCCGCCTGAGCGCTGAGCAGTCTCGCGTTCTCCGTACCGGGTGCGGTGCAGGCTATGGCACAGCCCCTGTAGATATGCGCGGCGGATATTATCTCGCTGCGCTTGCGGTTGCTCTCGATCGAATTCGAGAACAGGCGTTTTACCGCGACGGTATCTGCACCCTTGCCCTTGAGGAAAGCCGCCGCTTCAAAGGTGCGCACACCGGTTGAAAGGACGAACTCCTTTGTGTCGAGCATTATGCCCGCGAGCATCGCCTGAGCCTCAACGGGAGAAAGCGTCGGCGCGGGGGTTATATAGCGCATGAGCTCCGTGACCATTTCGCAGGTCGACGAAGCGTTGGGGTCATGGAAGAAAATGAGCGCGTCTTTGATATGATCGACCGACTTTCTGTGATGGTCGATAACGACCGTAGCGGACGCCTTTTCATAGAGAGTCGGGAAATCGACAAAGCTGCTCTTATGGGTATCGACAACGACGAGCAGGGTTTTTCTTGTCATAAGCGCGAGGGCTTCGTTGACATCGATTATCTTGCCGTCCCAGCCGTCGGCTCGGAGCATATCGACAGCGGCGCCGGCAAAGCTGCGGTTTTCATCGAGGACGATATACGCGTCGATGCCGAGGGCGCGGGTTATCGACGACACGCCGACTGCCGCGCCGAAAGCGTCCATATCCGGGAACGAATGACCCATTATTATCACGCGGTCGCTCGCGCTTATAAGACTCGAAAGAGACGATGCCGCGACGCGGGTCTGAAATTTTGTGTCCCATGACGAAGATCCGGGAAGACTGGCTGATGAGCAGTTTCAGCGCGTGAGCGATGATCCGGGATTTTCCCTTATTGCTCTTTTCTACGGTCTGCAGCTTGCCGCCGAAGTATTCGACCTTGAGGTTGCGTTTGACGACAGCCTGATCTCCGCCGCGTCCGAGCGCCATATCGAGCGCCTGCTCGGCGGACTTTTCGCAATCGGTTATGGCGACACCCGTGCCGACGCCTATCGAGAGGGTCAGGCCGAGCACTCTTTCTTTATATTTATACTCGCGTATCTTGTCGAGAACGCTGAAACGGTCGGCGCGCATCTTCTCGAGCACATCGCTCTGGGCGATTATCATGAACCGCTCCTCGGAGATTTTGCGCATGATGCAGTCATATTGCCCCGTCCAGTTCTCTATCACCTCTTCGACTCCGCCGCGTATCGCCGCGCGCTCGCTGTCCCTGTAGTCCGCCTTGATATCCGCGATATCGTCGGTCTGCAGAAGCATTATGATGGGTCTGTTCTTTATGTAAGCGAGCTGAGCGCGCTTCATCTCGCTTACATCGGTGAAATAGAAAACATATTCTTTCCCGCCCTTGAACTCGAACGAGGACGGGGTGACTATATAATAGGAATCTTTGATTTTGACTATGGCTGCGCCGTTCGACTCCGCCTGCTCGGGATCGCAGCCGCCGATAAACGGCTGGGCGAGCTTGCGGTCGATGACCGATTCATCCATAAAAGTATGGAAAAAGCTTCTGTTGAAAAGCTCGATTATCCCGTCGCCATCGCACACGAGCATAGGCATGGGAAAATCGTTGACGGAACCGGCGTCTGTCGCGTCGAGGCTGTGCGACGCCATGTCCCTTAGCTGACGTTCACGGTTGCGGATGTTAAAGAACTTGACAATCTTATAGACCGAAAACGCGATGAGAAGGACACTACCCACAAGCGCCGCCCACCCGCTGTAGCGGACAGCGACAACAACAATGAACGCAGCCGCCGCAACAAAGGCAGCTATTTCCACTGCGAGCTCTCGCAGGAAATCCTTAAAACTCATTCATCAGACCTCCATAATAACGGGAAGAATCATCGGGCTGCGCTTGGTGCGTTCATACATCAGGTGAGATATCTCGTCCCTGAGGCTTGCCTTGATGCTGTTCCAATCGAAATATCCGCCGTCCGTCTGGGCTTCGATAGCCTCAACGGCGACTTCACGCGCGGCGTTTATCAGCTCCTCGGACTCCTTGACATAGACGAAACCTCTCGTCACGACATCGGGGCCGGAAACTATCATGCCGCTCTCGCGGTCGATGCAGACAGCGACGATAACGAGGCCGTCCTGCGCGAGATGCTTTCTGTCTCTGAGCACGACTGAGCCGACATCGCCGACACCGTAGCCGTCGACAAACACTCTGCCTGCGGGCACGGTTGACGTACATCTGAGCGCCTTTTTGCTGATCTCGGCGACTCTGCCGTTGTCGGCGATGAGTATATTCTCCTTGGGAATACCCATACTCAGCGCGAGACCCGCGTGTTTTCTCAGGTGTTTGAGCTCGCCGTGAACCGGAATGAAATATTTCGGCTTGACGATGCCCATTATCATTTTCAGCTCCTCCTGGCAGGCGTGGCCGGAGACATGGACTTCGTACATCTTCTCATATACGACATCTGCGCCGAGCTTCATCAGCTCGTTGACGACACGGCTGACGGTCTTTTCGTTGCCGGGAATCGGAGTTGCGGAAATTATAACATAATCGTTTGGATGAATCTCGACCTTACGGTGATCCGAGAACGCCATGCGGGTCAGGGCGCTCATAGGCTCGCCCTGGCTGCCCGTAGTGATGATAACGAGCTTATCGGCGGGATAGCGGTTTATCATATTGATATCGATAACTATCCCCTCGGGTATATTGAGATAGCCGAGCTCCGCCGAGATGCTCACGACATTTTCGAGGCTTCTGCCGACGAGCGCGACCTTGCGTCCGAGGCTCGCCGCAACATTCATTATCTGCTGCACGCGGTGGATATTCGAAGAGAATGTTGCAACTATTATGCGGTTGTTGCCAGCCTTGCGGAAGAGGGTCTCGAACGATTCGCCGACCTTTCTCTCGCTCTCGGTGAAGCCGGGACGCTCGGCGTTGGTAGAGTCGGACATAAGGCAGAGGACTCCCTCCTGCCCTATCTCGGCGAGTCTGCCGAGATCCATCATGCCGCCGTCGATAGGCGTTGTGTCGATTTTGAAGTCGCCCGTGTGGACAATAGTGCCGCCCTCACAGCGGATAGCGAGTCCGAGTGCGTCGGGTATGGAATGGTTGACATGGATAGCCTCAACGGTAAAACCGCCGAGGGTTATCACATCGCCGGGCTTGATGACATTGAGTGATGCGGAATTGAGCAGTCCGTGCTCGCGAAGCTTCCCCTGAATGAGTCCGATGGTGAGCTTCGTGCCGTAGACGGGCACATTGAGAACCTTGAGAAGATAAGGCAGACCGCCGATATGATCCTCATGGCCGTGGGTTATGACTATTCCGCGTATTCTGTCCGCGTTGCGCTCGACATAGGTGAAATCGGGAAGCACGAGATCGACTCCGAGCATATCCTGATCCGGGAACGCAAGTCCGCAATCGACAAGGAACATATCCTCGCCGTATTCAAACAGGGTCATATTCTTGCCCACTTCATTCAGGCCGCCTAAAAACGACACTTTTATAGGCTTGGGCTCAGCCTTCGATTTGCCCGGTGCGGGCTTAATTTTGCCGTAACTGCGGTAGCTGCGCCTGCCCGCAGTCTTCTTTGCGGGCGCAGACGCTGCGCCGGTTTCTTTTGCTTTTGGCATAGAAATCTCCTTTTCTGTTAAATTTTTGATGTAAGTAGAACCCCGACCGGTCAAGGTGCGGGAATTAAAGCCTTGTCTGTTAAAAACGCGATGATATTTTCAGCATGGATACAAGACAAATTTCGGGTAGTTAAGACATATGCGTGCAGTCATAATACAAAAATATCCCTATTGTTAATTTTACTATGATTGGATAAAACTGTCAAGTAAAGTAGACACAAATTAGCGCCCGCTCGCTGCAATAAAATTATGCGCGACTTACAAAAAGACACATCGGCAAAAGGTGTTGCAATCACTTTGCGCCGGAGGAGATAAACGCCTGCGCTTCGGCGCAGAGCTCGCGCGCGGTCTCCTCGTCAAAGCTCTGCGCAGTCAGGCGGAATCGCCCGTTTCCGAGTGGTGAAATATGCGTTTTTCCGCGCTTTTCGACAAGCACGAAGCCGTTCGCTCCGTCGCGCCCGAAGGAGAAGTTCTCGCCCTCAAACTCGTCGAGATAGTCGGGCGGCAGTTCAAGCTGCGCCGTGGTGCTGTAGACAAACAGCGGCGGCAAAAGAGAATAGAGCTCGGGGAAGGTCATATTCTTCTCTTCCAAGATGCAAGCGAGCTTCGCCGCGGTGAACAGTGCGTCGCGCGACCAGAACTGACGCGCTGCGAGACGGCGTGCGACGTTGTCCGAGCCGTCCGACGGGGCAGAAAGATAGCGATAAGCCGTCCTGCCGTAGCTGCGCGCGAGGTCATCGAGAAATGCGGGAGAATCATAAGGGACGGAGATATCCCGCCCGCTCTCGAGTTCGTACATTCCGCAGAGGGCGATTAGCTTGACAAACGGCACGACCCCGGTCTTTTCAGTATATGCGCTAAGGCTCGTACCCCTGCGGTTTATTCTGAGGGTCAGCGTGCGCTCGTTCGAGGTGGTGCGCATGCAGTCGTTTATGAGCGCTGATATCGTCGGGTCGGAGCTGAGTATCGCGCAGTCGGCTACGCCGTAAGGCACATGGCGCATCAGCTCGTCGCGGTAGAGCATACCCATGACGGACATATCAAAGAGCCTCCCGCACGACGGCGCGGGAGATAAATCGGTCTCCATGAAATCCGCCGCCTTTCTGCCGAGCGCCGCAGACACGCTCAGTCCGTTTTCGCCAAAGATGCTGACCGTCCCCTCCCCGGCGCAGACGAACACGCCCGCATTGAGCGACGAGAACGGAACTAAAAAAGATAGCTGGGATTCAAAGGACGCGCCGAACGACCACGCATTGACGCCGGAAACACGCAGTCCTGCGCACACGGCATCGGCGCAGGCGCGGGAATATTCATCGTTCCGGCAGGCGACGCCTACCCTGCCGCGTCCAAAAGCCGCACCGACTGCCGCGCCCGCTCTCGCGCAGTCGGACGCAGTGAGCCCCTGCGCCCGTTTTATAAAAGCCGCCGAGTCCGCATCGTAGCTGTACATGATAACCCCTCCGAAGATATGATATTCCTATTATTGCCTGCCGGGAGCGGTTTTAAGCCGAAGTTTTACACATTTATAAATGTGCGGCGGGGCGGCAAAATCACCTTGTTTTTGACCCGACTTAGTGATAGAATTAATTAAAACAACCCAACGGAGTGAAATATGAGCGAGCTGAAAAAAGTTGAGATATTCACCGACGGCGCGTGTTCGGGCAATCCCGGACCCGGCGGCTGGGGCGCCGTTCTGCGCTACGGCGAGCACGAGGCGGAGATGTCCGGCGGCGACGCGAACACGACGAACAACCGCATGGAACTCATGGCAGTCATAAGCGCGGTTGAAAGGCTCAAGGAGCCCTGCGATATAAAAATATACACCGACTCGCAGTATGTTGCGAACGCGTTTTTAAAAGGCTGGATATGGAACTGGAAGAAGAACGGGTGGAAAAAATCCGACAAGAAGCCGGTTTTGAATCCCGAGCTGTGGGAGCGGCTGCTCAAGGCGCTTTCAAAGCACGAATATGAATTCATATGGGTCAAAGGACACGCGGGGCACCCCGAAAACGAGCGGTGCGACAGGCTTGCAGTAGCCCAGAGCGAAAAATATGCAAAGAAGTGAGCCGAAGATGAAAAATGTCGCGATAATACTTCAGGATCTGCGAAGCGGCGGAAGCGAACGGTTTGCGAGCAGGCTGTCGCATCTGCTGAGCGAAAAATTCAATGTCTATGTCCTGGTCTTTGACGCGAGCGAGAAGCGATTCGACTGCTCAGGCGAATTTGTTGACTTAAAATTGCCCGCAGGCAAAGGCACGGCAAAGCGCGCGATTATTATGCTAAAGCGCGCCGCGGCGATAAAAAAATTCGTCAAAGAGAACGACATATGCACAGCGTATTCATTCACCCACGCGCCGAACGAAGCGCTCGCGCTCTCGGGTGCAAAGTGCGTGAAATATATTTCATGCCGCGACTATGTGCGGCTCATAAAGAGCCCGCAGCTCTATTCATTCGCGCTGCGGCACGGGTGCAATATTCTCTTCAACGCCCTCGAGATGCAGAAAAAATGCGAAGAGATGTTCCCGGGGAATGAAGATAAGCTTTTCACGGCATATAATATCATCGACTGCGAAAAAGCCCGCGAGGACGCCAAAGAGGAACTTGACGAAGAATATAAGAAATTCTATGACACTCACAGAGTTATAGCTTTCTCTTCGAGATTCGTTGAGCAGAAATGTCAGTGGGATATGCTAAAAAGCTTTGAGCTGCTGAAAAAAGATATCCCCGACGCTGGGCTGATATTCCTCGGATGCCGCGGCGAATACGAAAACGCGGTTCGTGAAATGGCGAAAAAGAGCGAATATTCAAATGATATAGTCTTTGCGGGATTCCAAAAGAATGTGTTCAAATTTGTCTCCCGCGCGGATGTTTTTGCAATGACTTCTTACTACGAAGGCTTCCCGAACGTCATTGTTGAGGCGTTGGCGGTCGGCACTCCGGCTGTCAGCACGGACTGCACATCGGGGCCTGCCGAGGTTCTCGCGCCCGGTCGCCCGTTCCTGCCGCACTGCGACAAGATGACCGAAGTCGATTGCGGAATCCTCTGCCCTGTCATGTCCGATAGCCCGGACTTTGACTACGGCAACATAAACGACGCCCACCGCGAATACGCGAAGGCACTCAAAACACTGCTAACGGACGGCGAGCTTCGCGCCCGTCTTTCGGAAAACGGAAAGAAGCGCGCAGACGAGCTGAGCGCAGAAAATATGAAGCAGGTCTATTTCGACCTGACCGACAACTGATTCGGAGGTAACAACAATGAGCAGATATCTTATAGTCGGCGCGGGGCGCAGCGGAATCAACGCCGCGCAACTGCTTATCAAAGTCGGCGAGGATTTTATAATCTACGACGGCAACGAGAATTTCGACACTGCGGCGGCGTGCGAAAAAATAGGCAGGGATAATATAGAATTTATCCTCGGCGATTTTTCGGGCTTCGATTTTTCGCGCGTTGACATTTGCGTAGTAAGCCCAGGCGTATCGCTTGAAACGCCGATAATGAAAGCCGTCAAGGAACATGATATACCGATCTGGGGCGAGGTCGAGCTTGCCTACAGGCACGACAAGGGCACGGTTATCGGCATAACAGGCACAAACGGCAAGACCACGACAACTTCGCTCACCTATGACATAATGAAGCGCCACGCGAAAAAGGCTCTGCTCGTCGGCAACATCGAGATTCCCTACACCGGATACGCGCTTGAGAGCGACAAGGACAGCGTGACGGTCGCGGAGATAAGCAGCTTCCAGCTTGAAACGATGGTGACCTTCAAGCCGCATGTCACGGCTATTCTCAACATCACGCCCGACCATCTCGACAGGCACAAGACGCTCGAAAACTACATCGCGATAAAAGAATCGATAACCAAGAATCAGGACGAGAACGACTTCTGCGTGCTCAACTACAACGACCCGGTTCTGCGCGAATTCGGCAAGACCCCGCGCTGCAAAGTAATATTCTTCAGCTCTTCGGAAGAGCTCGAGAGCGGAGTGTTCCTGCGCGGCGATACGATGATAATAAAAGAAAACGGCGTTGAAACGCCCGTCTGCACGACGAAAGACACGAGCCTTGTCGGCATGCACAACTACGAGAATATCATGGCGGCTATCGCAATGACCCACGCCATGGGCGTGCCGCTCGACACCATCCGCCAAGGCATAAAAGAGTTCACGGCGGTCGAGCACAGGATAGAGTTCGTCGCCGAGAAAAACGGCGTCAAATACTATAACGACTCGAAGGGCACGAACCCCGACGCGGCGATAAAGGCGGTCTACGCCATGCCCTCGCCGACGATCCTCATCGGCGGAGGCTACGACAAGAAGTCGAGCTACGACGAGTGGGTCGCGACATTTGAGGGCAGAGTCAAAGAGCTTCTGCTCATAGGCAAGACGAAATACGACATTGCCGCCGCCTGCGACAGAGCCGGCTTCAAGGCTTACAAATTCGTTGATACGCTCGAAGAGGCGGTCAGCATAGCCGCCGCCGACGCCGAGAGCGGCGACTGCGTACTGCTCTCCCCCGCATGCGCGAGCTGGGATATGTTCAAATGCTATCAGCAGCGCGGCGAGATATTCAAGGACTGCGTAAGAGCACTGTAAAAGTTGATAAGACGAGCCGCCGCGGATATCCGCGGCGGTTTTGCTGTTGAGGCAGAGAGTTAATTTTACAATTGCATATTGTGCTTTATGCCGCTGTCGCGGCAGCGGTGCGTCGAGTCGCCGCACCCTACAGGAACATTGAGAAACAAAGCAGTCTATGCAAAGAGGTAGGTCCGTGCAATAACCCCTCAGTCTTGGCTTCGCCGAGCCGGCTCCCCTGCAGGGGAGCCTATGGCGGTACTGATTTTGTGCTTCCAGTGTGAGGTCGGTTTGTAGGGGTCGGCGACCTCGACGACCCTTTGACGCGCAAGCGTCACGGTGTTTTGAGGTAAGTGCAAGCGAAACAATCCCTCAGTAGCTTTATCCACTATATAGATTTCAAGGGCAGGCGAACGAAGTTCGCCTCTACGGTCGGTAGGATAAATCTTTGCGAAGATTTCATGCCGCTGTCGCGGCAACGGTGCGTCGAGTCGCCGCACCCTACAAACTGAGCATCAGCAGACAGCAAAACCGCCGCAGGCCTTTTGCTCTGCGGCGGTTTGATTCCGTTTGTCTTATTTATGCTCGGCGAGGTATCTGTCCACGACGGACTCGACATAATCGGGGCGGTCGGTGATGATACCGTCAACGCCGTTTTCGAGCATCTTGATTACATCCTTTTCCTCGTCAACTGTCCATGCGTTGACCTTCATACCGGCGGCATGGGCGCGCTTGACAAGCGTCTTTGTGGCAAACGCCTTGTGCGGATGCATCGCGTCGCAGCCGATCTTCTGCGCGAGGTGCAGAGGCTGGAAGAACCATCTTCTGACTACCTGTCCGTAAATCGGATAGAGATACGCCGTCTTGCACTTGGGCTCGTACTTCTTCGCCTCAACGAGCATCTTATAGTCGAAGCTCGAAATGAGGAGCTTATCGAAAAGTCCGTATGCCTTGGCGGCGTCTATCGTCTTGCGGACAATGTCTGCGCGGTCGGTCTTACAGGGCTTTATCTCGATGTTCATGACGCTGAGCTTATCGCTCTTCTGCATGCACTCGAGGTATTCTTCGACGGTAGGCAGAGTGACGCCGGCGAAGTCCTTGGAGAACTTGCTGCCGAAGTCGAGCTTGCGGATATCCTCAAACATATAGCTGCCGATAGCGCCGGTGCCGTTGGACATCTCGTCAACGGTGTCGTTATGGCAGATAACTATATATCCGTCTTTTGTGGAATGGACGTCGGTCTCGGTTCCGTCGGCTCCGAGCTCGATCGCTTTTTCAAACGCGGGGATCGTGTTCTGCGGGGCATAGCGGTTAGCACCGCGGTGTGCGATTATCTTTGGCTTATTCAACACTGTTCACCTCTGAAAAATTTCTGAGGACATTATAGCACTTCGGCGCTAAAAATTCAACAGGAATGTGATAACGCTGAAATAATTATTAAATTTCTGCTTTTATTGTACTTAAGTCCAAAACGCTGTTGCAAGCTATTAATATTTTTGCTATAATGATAAGAGCTTTTATGCAAATTGTCGATGATTCCCGATTGAATTTTTTTCATATCGGGGGGCTAAAACAACTGTCTGCGGGCGTATTTTCCCTGCTTCGCCGCAGACCTGAAGGAGTGTTGAAATGGGAAAGAGTAATCTCAAGGAAAAGGTCAGCACGACATGGAACAATGTCGTACTGCACTGGAAAACACCCGCCTTGGGCAAATATGTCTCCTACAAAGAGATAATTGCCTACGGCGTCGGAGGAATGGGCGTTCAGTTCGTCATGTTCTTCTGCTCGCTCATCGCGCTTTCCGCAACGAGCTTCCTTGTCGGAAACACGATAGGCATCAAGCCGATGCACTTGCAGTATATGGCGGTCGCATCGACTATTATCGGCTTCGGAATCACTATCGGACGCTCTTACATAATCGACAGCGCCCGCTTCAAATCCGGAAAATTCCGTCCCTGGCTTGCAATAACCGGTATTCCCACCGTTATTATAGCGGTCGTGTTCGTCTGGCTGCCATATGAGACGATGTCGTATATGCAGAAAGTCATTGCGGTTTTCCTCTGCTATAACCTTCTGCAGTGCTTCTATCCTTTCTTCCAGCAGGCATACACAGACCTTGCAAACGTCATATCGCCCAACTCCCATGAGCGTACCGATATCGTTTCGGTCTCGTCGATCATCTACTCCATGGCGCCGTCCCTCACGGGTCTTTTCGTGCCGATGCTCTCGACGCTCACCGGCGGTCTGAACTCCATCACCACCTACCGTATAATCCATCCCCTCGTCGCCGTTGTCGGACTTCTTCTGTCCTATGTGGCATACGCGGGAACGAGAGAGAGAATAATCGTGGCGGAGAGCCACGTTACCCAGTTCAAATTCTCCGACGCATTCCGCGCCGTTGCAAAGAACAAATATTTCTGGATAACTTCCCTTGCAGGCTGGCTCGGCTTCCTTGAGGGCGCAGTCGGCGTTATCATCGGCTGGACATTTATATATGCCTACCCCAACAGAATGGGTCTTTACGGAGTCGCAACGACGCTTATCGGCAACGCGGCGCTCTGGGCAATGCTCATCTGTCCGATAGCGATAAGAGTCCTCGGCAAGAGAAACCTGCTTATCTGGTGCAACGTTACAAACGTCGTGCTCATCGGACTGCTCTATCCCCTTTACAACAACATTCCCGCGCTTATAATCCTCTACTATCTCAACGGATTCGTCAACTCTTTTTCAATAGTCTACACCCCGGGCATAAACGCCGATATGCGTGACTATCAGCAGTATTTCACCGGCGAGCGCATAGACGGAATGTTCGGCGCGGTCGGCATAATCGGCTCGTTCATCGGAATGTTCACCGGCATGGTGCTCCCGACCATCTATCAGATGCTCGGTCTTGAGGACAACTACGACGTGCTCGAAGTCGCTTCGTTCAGAGAGGATATGTTCGACGTGCTCATCATCGCCGCAGTTATCGGCGCGGCGCTCAACTTCGTCCCCTACCTCTTCTACGATCTGACCGAGACCAAGCAGCGCGGCATAGTCAAGGTGCTCAAGATACGCGCGATGTTCGAGGACTACGGCAACGGTATTCTCCGCGACGAGAGCATCGTTGAAGCCATAGACATAATCGACGAAGCCAATCTCCTCTACAAAGATAGAACCCTCATGACCACAAAGGACGACATCAAGAAGGCAGAGAGACTGCCCGCGAGAACGCCCGAGGAAAAAGAGTTCAAGAAGAACGAAATCAAGCGACTGAAAGCCGCTTACAAAGAATTCAACACTCAGAACCGCGGCATAAAGAAAGACCGCATAAATCAGGCAAAGGCCATGCCCAAGAGCACCGACGCCGAGAAGGCGGCGAGAAAAGCCGCGATAAAGGCCGCGAAGAAAGAGAACAGAGAGCTCAACAAGCTCAATGCGGACATCTCCGTGTGCGATTTCATCATCGACGAGATGAACAAATACAACACCCTGCGTATCCAAAAGCAGGTCGAGCGTTCCCGAGCGCTTGAGGCTGCCGGATATGCCGGAATATTCTACTACAGCAAAGAGGACATGGCTGAAGCCAAGGCTCTGCCGAAGTCCACTCACGAGGAGCGCGAGATTCGCAGCGACGCCATAACCCACGCCCGTGCGCTCAAGAACGCCAGAAAGGCAATGATAAAGTTCTACGGCTCGCCCGAAAATATCGTCGAGCCTTCAGACGATGCGTTCAAGGCCGCAGAGGCTCTGCCGGACGACACCTTCGCGCATCAGCTCGAAAAGAAGAGGACCGTCAAGAAGCTCGTCAACGAGAAGTCGAAGTACATCAGAAGCGTCAAGCCTCTTCTCGACGCAAGACGCCAGCTGACGGAAAAAGAGAATTATGCGCATCTTGACGATATCCGCGCAAGATACGCCGACGCAAAAGCGAACACCGACGCCGAGTACGAGGCGCGCAGAGTCGAAATCGAGAGACTCGAAGAGGAGCGCAAGGCAGACCTCGAGCGCAGGAAGCAGGAGCGCCTGGCAAAGAAGAACGGAAAGTGAGGAACAGACGATGAAAAAATTCAGTAAAATAGCAGCCGTTGTTGCGCTGATGCTCGTTGTCTGCCTCTCTTTCACAGGCTGCGGCAATCTCGGCAACGCAATAATCTCCGCCCTCTCCCTCGATGTCACGGTCGACGACCCGGCGCTCATCAAGGTTGAGGATATACTCGACAAGACCGTCAAGACGGAATCCGTCAAGAGCGGCGACTTCACCTATACATTATATACCGACAACACCGCCTGCATCACGGGCTACACAGGGAGCAACCCCATTGTTTCCATTCCCGCGGAGATAGACGGCGCAAAGGTAGTCGGTCTCGAGAACAAGGCTCTCAAGAGCAGCAGCACGCTCAAGGAGCTCATACTCCCCGACTCTGTCGAGGCAATCGGCAACTATGCCGCGATGTACTGCGACAATCTTGAAAAAGTAACTATCGGCAAGAACATCAAGCACATCGGCATCAGCGCGTTCGAGGGCTCGCAGGAGAACGCCTACACCGGAAAGAGCAAGCTTACGACCGTTGTTTTCAACGGCGCGCCCAAGACCATATCCGAAAAGGCTTTCTACTTCTGCTCCGCGTTGACCGAAATAGTCCTGCCCGAGGGCGTTGAGACCATCGGCGACTGGGCGTTCGCGAAGTGCTTCAGCGCAAAGAAGATAATTATCCCCGAGGGCGTCACTCAAATTGACGACCACGCGTTCCTCAAGTGCACCGGAGCGGTCGAGATATCGATTCCCGGCACGGTTGAGAGCATTGCGGTGAGCACATTCTACCGCTGCTCCTCTCTCGAGAAGCTCACCATCGGCGAGGGAGTCAAAAAGCTCGAAAAGGGCGCGTTTGAAGAGTGCAAATCGCTCAAAACAGTCGTCCTGCCCGAGAGCATGGAAGAGCTCGGCAAATATGCGTTCTACAACTGCACCGGACTCGACGAGATAACCATTCACTCCGGAGTCACCGTATTCGGCGGCGAGATATTCAAGGATGTCGGCAAGCTCACGATTTCGACCGAGAGCGGAAGCGACGCCGAGAAATACGCGCAGGACAACGGCTTTGATGTTGCCGTTATCGGCTGACGGAGGACGAATGGGAACGATAATCGCACTCGGCGGCGGTCGTTATGACGACGGCGAGGTCATGCCGATATTTGAAAGAATAGTCCGCGAATCGGGCAAAAAAAATCCTCACGTTGTGTTCCTGCCGACTGCCGGGCACGACGACACCGAGGGCGACGAGCCCATATGGGAGAGCTTCGAAAAGCTCGGATGCACGGTTGAGACGCTCAAACTGACCGACCCCGCTAACTCCCGCGAGCACATATACAATACGCTCGTGAGCACGGACATTGTCTACGCCGGCGGCGGAAACCTCGAGTTCATGATGAACACATTCAAGGCGACCGGCGCGAACGAGGCGCTCAGAGAAGCGTATAAACGCGGAAAAGTCCTTTCGGGGCTCAGCTCCGGCGCGATGTGCTGGTTCGACATGGGATATGACGACTGCGGCGAAAACGGCAGCTTCATGTTTGTCGACTGCATCGGACTTCTCCCCTACTGCTACTGCCCGCACTTCATCAGCGAACGCTGGCAGAGCTTCGGGACAGCCGTAATAGGCTGCCGAGTCTCGGGCATCGGAGCCGAGGACGGCGCGGCGCTCATATTCAAAGACGGTCATTTCTCCGCCATGTGCGGAAACGACGGCGGAAGCGTGTTCTATTTTGACAAGGATAACGGCTTTGCAAAGAGCGACATAACCGAGGACGCGTCGGCGCTGGATATATAAAAATCATGCAGGGAAAACGGATGATATCTGTTTTCCCTGTTTTTTATTGGGGTATCTATAAGCCTGTAATTCCGGCACACGGTTTAATAACAAACTTGCCTAAATCTGCTGAATATGATATGATTTTGTATCGGCTATGCCGATAGCGGACAGCCGCAAGGGCTGTCCCTACGGGATATACGAGCTATAGTCATTGCTGAATATTCGATTTAGTTGCAATATGGAGGACAATTATGTGGTGCTTGCCCAAAGACAACTCAAAAGCAGTTATTACTGCACAAGATCAAATACATAGCGCTCATTGCGAGTGTCACTTGCAACTACCCGAAACGGCAATTTTATTCTTTATGGGCAAAGCGACAGATTACCTCATATCGCAATATAATGCAACAGAACTGCCTGAACCGCTTCCGCGATTTCTTAATTCCTGCCCAATTTGGGAGATTGGGAAAATTCAGCTATGCTTTGCGGACGGAGGACGCGGTGCTCCGCAAGCAGTAGATACAATCGAAACTCTCGCCGCATTAGGAGTAAAAAATATTATTTCCGTCGGAATGTGCGGAGCATATGATGAAGTCGTCCATGTCGGTGAAATTATCGCTCCGCAAAAGGCTTTTGTGGAAGAAGGAACATCACTTCATTATTACGAGGACATCGAATATTCAAAGCCGGACGGTAACCTTCAAAAAGCCGTCACCTCTTTGCTTGGCATACGCAACTATTCTATTGTCTCGACAGATGCCGTATATCGTCAGACGTTGTGTAAAGAACAGTTATGGCGAGATAAAGGTGCTGTCGGAGTAGATATGGAAACATCGGCAATCTTCAGCGTTTCCAAATATCTCGGATTAAAGGCTGTCGCTATGCTAATGGTTTCTGATATACACCCAATTAATTCAAATTCTGCGAAATGGGAATGGAAAATGACAAACGAGATAAGATATAATCTCGTCGATCAAGCCGTTGCATTTGCAAAAGCGATCAATAATACAAAATAATATCTCGCCTATGCCGGATTGAGCCTATTCGAGTTTGTGCCGTTTGCGCGGCAGCGGTGCGTCGAGGTCGCCGCACCCTACAAAATCAGACTTTATTATTGGGCGCAAGCGAGGCAATTAACCAACAACACTCCCTCCGCATATTCTTATAGTAAATGAATATACGGAGGTATTTTTATGCCCGATGTCTATCTCAGCCCCTCAACTCAGGGCTACAATCCATATATAATCGGCGAGAGCGAGAAATACTACATGAATCTCCTCGCCGACGCGATGGAGCCGTATCTCGCCTCAAGCGGGATAAGCTACGGCAGGAACGACCCGAACGGCAACGCCGCGGCGGCTGTTGCACGCGGAAACAGAGGAAATTATCGGCTCTATCTCGCCCTGCACTCGAACGCCGCGCCCGAGATATATGAGGGTATGCTGCGCGGACCCGATGTCTACTACTATCCGACGAGCGCGCAGGGAAAGCGAGCGGCGGAGATAATCGCGAACGGACTGCGCGAGATTTACCCCGAACCCGAGCTTGTGAACACACGCACCTCAACAACACTGCTCGAGCTAAAACGTTCGAAGGCTCCCGCGGTTTACCTTGAGCTCGCCTACCACGACAACGAGCAGGACGCGCGGTGGATAGCCGACAACATCGACGCGATAGCCGAAAATCTTGTCATAAGCATTGCGGATTTTCTCGGCGTGCCGTTTCATCCGCCGGTATTCCCCGCCGAGGGCACCGTCCGCACGCAGGGCGGAGTGCTCAATGTCCGGCGCGCGCCGAATACGACCTCCGCCGTTATCGGCACTCTCCCCAACGGACGCGCCGTAAAAATAACCGGCGCACTCAACGGGTGGTATGCCATAGAATTCAAAAACACAACAGGTTACGTTTTTGCGGGAAACATCAGCAGAAACTGACACAGTTTGTACACAAAATTGACATATTCATACACTTATCCGATTTTTTCCGACGGCGTTTGTATAAAATGCAGATTTTTAAACTTTTCCTTGCTTTTACCCCCAAAAAGCCCTATACTATTATTGTATTTTCACCGAACTTTTCTTTAGGGGGAACGAGGATTTGAAGCTGCTTGAGGAGCGCATAATTGCTGACGGCAAAGTGATCGGGGACGATATTCTCAAGGTGGATATGTTTCTCAATCACCAGATCGACGTGCACCTTCTTCAGGAGATCGGCAAGGAGTTCAAGCGCCGTTTTGACGGGTGTAATATAAATAAAATTCTGACTATCGAGGCATCGGGCATAGGGATCGCGTGCATAACTGCGCAATATTTCTCTGTGCCTGTTGTTTTTGCCAAAAAGGGCGCGCATAAAAACGTGGGCAGCAATGTCTACTCCTCCGTTGTCCACTCCTTCACAAAGGGCACGGACAGCCTTGTTACAGTGTCGAAAGACTACATAAACAAGGGCGACAAGATACTCATCATCGACGATTTCCTTGCAAACGGCGCCGCCGTTTCGGGACTTATCGATATAATCAACCAGGCGGGTGCCGAGCTTGAGGGCGTCGGCATCGCCATTGAAAAAGGCTTCCAGCCGGGCGGCGACGAGCTGCGCCGCGAGGGTTACAAGCTGGCCAGCTTGGCCATTGTGGACGAAATGGGCGATAACGGCAGCCTGAAGTTCCGCGAGACGGAGTATTAAGAGAGATTGCTTGGTTTCGTATAATTGGGACGATCCGATATTTATCATCTGCATTAATGATTAAAAAGGCGGCGTGATTGGGTTCACGCCGCTTTTTGTTTATGCTTTTATTGGGGAGGATGATAAATCGTTCGGGTTCTTCCTCGGCGCAATGAGGGCATCGCACCTTACAGACATCTTGCGGGGCACAGCGAACAATAACACGCTTTACATCGTATGGATATACAGCCGCGAGGGCTCTTCCTCGCCATCACCCTGCACCATGCAGTAAAGCTGCCAGCCGTAACGCTCACAAAACGAGGTGTGGTCAGTAACAAGGTTAAAGTGCGCGCCGCATCCATGCCGTTGGCTGCTAACGTTACGCCGCATTCCGGCGCGGGGCAGCGTGCTGCATGTGGCATTTGGCCGTGTGTCCCCTGGTACCAACCGCGGTATTACGGTAAGTTTTTCCTGCTGCAGGCATGGAAAAAGACAAAAAGAATGCCAGGGACACTTCACTTTTTGAATCACTCAAAAAAGCAAAGCTCCCCTGGCCGGTTGCACCACTATATGGTATAACTCTGGATTGTAAAGTGGTTTATGTGTAAGAAATCGGCGAAACCATCACATCATTTTGCCATAATCAAAATCATTCTGCTTTACCCCCACGGAATTACAGTTTAACCCGGACAAATTCATGGTGGATGGCGGGCAGAATGGTTTCCACCAGGTCTTTTGTGCGCAGGCGCAGGCTGGAAGTATTGATGCAGGGGTGGCAGCCCACATATTCACTGTTCAGCACATCTTCATCGATCAAAAGCTGCACATGGTTTTCGGTATCGTTCATCAGGCCCAGCACACTGACCGAGCCGGGAGTGATATCAAGGAACTTTTCCATATATTCCGGTTTGGCAAAGGACAGGCGCGCGGAGTGGATCTGAGCGGATAGATCCTTGGTGTGGAACACCTTGGTATCCGGGATCATCAGCAGGTAAAACGCGGTTTCCTGACGGTTACAAAGAAAAAGATTTTTGCAGATGACTGCCTGCAGCGTTTTGTCAATTTCCTGGCAGACTTCCATCGTCATGGCCGGGGCATGGTCAATGCGGTTATATTCGATCCCAAGACTATCCAGTAAATCATAGGTACGGGTTTCTTTGGCCAATCTGCCCGTAGTATCCATAGGGCGGCCTTTTTGCAGTTCCATCAAAACATTCCCCTCTCTTCGATTTGTATGCTGTCTATTATATCGCAAATCGTGCCAGCCCGCCTGCAAAAATGTGGTTTCCGTTCAGGTTTTCGGATTCTGTTCGGTTCAAGTTTTCCGCAATCGCATATCGCATAATAATCCGTACGCCGCTGTTATAAAGAAAATCATTCATTCGATCATCATGCCTCACGTTCGATTTGCATTTTTATTTTTAAGGGATACTTTGCATATACGTCCCTCATGTAGCATGAGAGCAAGAGGATTCCATAATTTTTCTGTGCTAAACTGACATTTAATTTTTAAATATTGAATAAAGCGATTGCGCCGTTTCCCCATTCAGAACAGGTCTAGCATATTATTGAGATAAATTTCTTCGCGGACGCGCAGCTGGTATTCTGGCTTTGTCATATAGTAAAGCAAGAACTCCAAAATTAAGGCACTGCCAAGCCCGCGGCCCTCAATTTTGAAGTTGGAAAAGCCCATGGGCAGATAGATATTTTGAATATCCTGGATGCCAATAAAACCGGGGTTGTCCATTGCTTTTGAAAAGCGATACCCTTCCTGTGCGCCAGGGGCTGCGCAGCGGTGGTCGGGGCAGGTTTCGCCAAGGTTTTTACGGCTCACATTTTCATAGCAGCGCTTTCTGTCCTTGCAGCCAAACCAGCAGCATTCGTTGCAGAGAAGCTCGACCTTGTCCTTTGCCGCTTCGGGAAGGGCGTTCAGCCGGTCAAAGGCTCTGTTCAGCCGGAAATCCGGCACGACGAAGCGGAATTCGTCGCGGGCCAGCTCGGCCTGGAGCTGCGGAAAAGCTGTCAGCACCTTGGTGGTCGAGGAGACGAAATAGAGCTTCGGATAGCGGTCCCGCAGATAGCGAAGCAGCAGCTCGGAATGGATGATGACGCCATTCTGCGGCCCATCGCTTTCGGAAAACAGGCGGCAGAGCGCGTTGCATTTCTGGTCGGTAAGGTGTTCCTCCCGGAGCAGAGAGTTGCTGAACGTCAGGCGGGCGGAAACGCCGTATTCCCGCGTGAGGGCAAGCGGCTCCTGCGCGGCGCAGTCGCCGGAGCCGATGCGTCCGCCGCCCCAGATGCAGTCCGGCGGCGCGCCGTAGATCGAGCCGATTTGGCACCAGTCGTAGAAGTACTCCCGATGCGTGCGATAGAGCGGCAGAAATACCCGGTACAGCTCGTAAAACTCAAACAGTCCGGGAAGATGATAATAAGCAATCGTCTTTTCCATAGCGGTTTATGCTCCCAAACGGTGCGTTTTGTGCCTGTAATCAGGCATCGGCCTGCGCCTGCGCGCGCTCCGCGTAGGAAACGGCGTTTTGAAAATAGGTGCGCAGATGGCTGTAGCTTATACCGCCGCCGATCTGATAGGCGTGCGTTTTCCCGTCCTCCGTCCAGAGCACGCAGGTCGATACGCCGTCGGGCGCTTCGGTCAGATAGAGCGTCGTTTTCGGAAGCTTCAAAGAGATCGCGTCGGAAAGCTCCGCATCGGCGGCACGGCGCACAGCCATGCTTCTGGGAAAGGTCAGGAAGGTATAATAATAGTCCAGAATCTGTTCATTTGCCTCGATGGTCGTTTCCCCGCAGGAGATCGCTGCGCCGTAGTGCTCCGCATCGCTGAAATACCCGGCGAGACGCAGACGGTCGTTTTTCCAGCTCGTTTGCAGCGCCATCATGTGAACGAACCATCCGATCAGCACTGCCGCGCCCGCAATGGCCAGCACGCAGAACGGAACGAGCAGAGAGCGCTTTCTTTTTGACTGCATCTGAATACCTCCTTGTCAGGGATTATTTCTTTGAGGATACCATGAAATGCGTTGGAAAACAAGCGTAGGTTTTGCGGGAAGGGATGTGTGAAACGGGCCGGTTTACAGAGAAATGCGCGTATGCTATACTGAAAACTGAAAGAAGGTGCACAGATGGCGAAGAGAGAACATGGCAAAGCCACGGCTTGGCGCGTTTGCTTTGACGGCAGCTTCTGGGGGCAGAAGGGAAGAGCTGGTCAGGAGCTGCGCGTGGATCGGACGACAGATTGGGACGGCAGAATGGTCTGCATCCCGTCCGTCTATCTCTGCGGAAAAGGGATCGTGCTGGACATTTTGACCCGCGCGGAGCCGGAGGCAATACGCGCCTTCGCGGAAAAGTGGAGGCTGTTGCCGGAAAGCGACGGCTCCGAGCTGACAGGCGGACAGCGAGAGCTGTGCATGGCGGAAAATCCGCTCCGTGCGGGCTACAGCCCGGCCCTTTGTGTGAACGGGAAAAGCCTGAAGGGCTTGGGGGGCAGCGGTTTTGCGTGGAATCCGGTTTTTCAGGGTGAAGGCTCTAAGAAAGAGCACGCAGCGCTGGAGCATTATAAGCTGGACGATACCTGCGGCTGGATGTTCATGCGCTGGCGCTTCGCATGGGCGACAAAGCGCCGCCCAAAGCTCGGAAGCATGACGCTGACGCTGCGTGCGGATGAAAAGCTTCTCGCCGGGCCGCATTTTTCCATTGCGCCGGGTGAACGCTTTGAGTTTACGCACCCCGTGAGCGGTGTCCGTCATACACTGAAAGCCTTGTCTCTGGATGCGGAGACCATCGGCAGCGAACGGCAGGAGACGCCGGTGTTCGGTGTCCTGAGACTCCCGGTGTATACGCAGAGGCTGACGTATACGATCTTTCCGGAGCTGCCAGAGGCATCCTACACTCTGCGCGACAGCGCGCCGCCCGATCCGGTGAGGCTGGAAAGCGGAGCGCCTTTTTCCAGCGCGGTCGGTGTGATCGGCGGTGCGGACGGCCCGACGGTGCTGTATCTGCACAAGGATGGGGAGCCGGAGATCCATGAGGCTTATTCCGCCGTAAGCGATGCGCCGCGCGGAGCGGTCGAGTGGGAGATGATCTTCCGCGAAGCGCCGTGCGCCGATCTGACGCTGGAGCTGCTTCGATGAAAAAAGCTGCGCTTTTCTGTAGAAACTTCTTGACAAACGCGGTGCTGCGTGGTAATATATCGGAGCAGTCGAGAGACAGCGCAATGCGCGAGTGGTGGAATTGGCAGACTCGCTAGATTCAGGTTCTAGTGTCCACTCCG